>Ga0310696_10000151_pt1 | contig 123026 bp, 106 predicted proteins | sample AusTroGonzalo_MG_4_FD_203885 | JGI IMG/M metagenome (GOLD analysis project Ga0310696, IMG submission 203885) | Bovine rumen microbial communities from tropical cattle in Woodstock, Queensland, Australia - Gonzalo_02 (v2) (version 2) | ecosystem: Host-associated > Mammals > Digestive system >...
TCTTTGTAATAGTTTTTTCAAAAGATGTTAAAAATTTGTCATTTATTTAAAAATTCTGATATTATATACTTGTAACATTGTAGGATTAAATAAAAATGTCAAATCTTGATATCATTGAACTATTAAAAACCGCAGTAAGCAAAGGGATTTCCGATATCCATCTTAAAATAAATGAAGCTCCTGCAGTCCGAATCTCCGGTAAAATCATTAAAACGGAATATGACCCGATTTCAGAGAGTGATTTTTATAATATTTTGGATTTATTATGTCCTTCCTCATACAGGAATAAGGTTTTTGACTGCTACGATATTGACTTTTCTTATGACATTCCGGGTGTTTCCCGTTTTCGTATTAATCTTTCTCATGAACTCGGTAAAATGTTCATGGTAATACGTGTAATATCTTATTATATCCCCAGCGTACAGGAATTAAATCTGCCGAAGTCAATAGAAAAATTTGCAAATTTTTCAAACGGAATTGTTTTTGTAACAGGTGCAACAGGAAACGGTAAATCCTCAACACTTGCGGCTCTTGTAAATCATATAAACAAAACTCAGGAAAAGCATATTATTACTCTTGAGGATCCTGTTGAATTTGTTTTTACACCGGACAAATCTATTGTTACACAGCGTCAAATAGAAATTGATGCGGAATCTTTTTCGGACGGAATAAAATATGCTCTGCGACAAGACCCCGACATAATACTCGTAGGAGAAATACGTGATGAAGAAACAATGACTGCCGCACTTAAGGCAGCAGAAACAGGTCATTTAATTTTAACAACTCTTCATACAAATGATGCCGTTCAGACAATTAACCGTGTATTAAGTTTATTTGAAGCAAGAGCAAAAGAATACGCAAGAAAACAACTTGCAGAATCTTTAAGAGCTATTGTTTCTCAAAGATTAATTCCGAGAGCTGACGGACAGGGCAGATTTCCCGCCTGTGAAATTCTGGTTGTAACACCAACGGTTAAGGACTTTATTTTGAGAGATTGTCCCGAACAGATTTATGAACTTGTTAAAAAAGGTAATTTCAATGAAATGGTTTCTCTGAACCAATCCTTATTTGCACTGTACAAAAACGGTATTATCAGCAAAGAATATGCTTTATACTTCAGTGATAACAAGATTGAATTACAACAATACATGCGTGGCGCATACAGCGGAAGCAATTACAGTTAGAAATGAAACAAAAATATACAACCGATGCAATAAATTTAAAGTCTTATGATTTTGGAGAATGTGACAAAATTGTCATGATGTATTCAAAAGACAAAGGTCTTATAAAGTGCATGGCAAAAGGCTCTAAAAAACAAAACGGGAAACTCGGCGGAAGAATGGATATGTTTGTCGCAAACAAACTGTTACTTTCAAAAGGTAAATCCATGGATTCGGTTTCACAGGCTGAAATTTTAAACTCATTTTTCAGACTGAGAGAAAACACCGACAGAATGCTTTATTCAATGTATTGCGCTGAAACAATAAAAAATTTCGGTGAAGAAAATGACGAAGAAAGCGAAAGAGTATATAACCTGCTTTATACTGTATTATCCGTCCTTTCGGAATGTAAAAATGAAGTTGAAATTATGCTTGCAGTAATGAGATTTCAGCTGAAAATAATGGATGTTTTCGGCTATGCTCCGGATTTCACAAACTGTGTCCTTTGCGGAAAAGAAATAGGAGATAATTATTCTTATTTTTCATTAGAACACGGTGGTCTTGTATGCGAAGAACATAATATTATCAAATCGGGACGTATTCACCCGAAAATCAAAAAGTTTTTTAAAGTTTTATCGGAAACAGACTTTAAAACTGAAACAGATTATGATAAACTTGCTGATATGAAAGTTTGCAAACCTTGTTTTAAACTTTTAAGAAAGTATATTGAGTATCACTCACCAAAAAAATTTAATTCCACAAAAGTAATGATTTAGGAGGCTAAAAATGGATTTAAACAAAACTATTGAACATACCTTATTAAAACCGACAGCAACAAACGAAGCTTTGAAAAAATTATATGAAGAAGCAAAAGAACACAAATTCAGAGGAGTATGCGTAAACCCTATAAATGTTAAAGCAGCGGCAGCAGCCCTCAAAGGAACAGACGTAAAAGTTGTTACGGTTGTTGGTTTTCCTTTAGGAGCAATGGTTTCTGATGCAAAAGCATACGAAGCAAAAAGAGCAATTGAAGATGGTGCTGATGAAGTAGATATGGTTCTCAACATTCAGGCAGCAAAAAACGCAGAATGGGACGTTGTTACTGAAGATATCAAAATAGTTAAAGAAGCTTGCGGTTCAACAACTTTGAAAGTAATTCTCGAAACAGACTACCTTGATAAAGACGAAATTGTTAAGGCTTGTGAATGTTCAGTAAAAGCAGGCGCTCAATTTGTTAAAACATCAACAGGTTTTGTAAACGGCGGTGTAGGAGCAAAAGCTGAAGACGTAAAATTAATGTACGATACGGTTCACGAAGCAGGTTTGCTCGTTAAAGCATCGGGCGGTATCCGTGATAAAGCAGCAGCAGTTGCAATGGTTGAAGCAGGAGCTACAAGCCTCGGAACTTCTTCGGGTATCAAAATCGTTGAAGGTTAACTGTAAAAATTTATAATTTTGTAAAGCCCTGTTTTTCGGGGCTTTATTTTTGAAAAGGAAACTGTTATGAAAAAAGCAAAAGAATATTTTTTAAGCGGATACTCCTGCTCGGAATCAATAGTCAAAGCCGCTATTGACAAAGGGCTTGTACATGAAAGCGTACTTCCGCTTGCCTCAGGTTTTTCAGGCGGTATGGGAAACGGCTGCCTTTGCGGTGCAGTTGCCGGAACACAAATTGTAATAGGCGCACTGTTCGGCAGAGATGATAAAGAAAGAAATGGTCAAAAGGCAAGAGAACTTTCAAAAAAAGCCGTTGAAATGTTTAAGGAAAGAAACAGAGTTACCTGCTGCAAAGCTCTGACCGCAGGCTTAGTAATGGCATCTCCGGAAAGAAAACAGCACTGCACAAAAATGGTACAGGATTGCGCAGAAATTATTGAAGAACTTCTTAAACTTAATGAACCCGTTTCATAACAGAACTCACAAATCTGTTGATAATATTGCCTGTTTTGAATATAATTCAGTTTGTAATTACAACATAATAAAAAGGTGAAAAAATGAACAGATATTTGTTGGAAATTGGAACAGAAGAACTGCCGTATAAATTTATTCCCGATGCAATTAATCAATTAAAAAACGGATTTGAAAAGTTTGCAAAAGAAAACGGCATAACCATTTCCGGCATAAAAACCTTTGCAACCCCGAGAAGACTCACAGTTCTTCTTCAGGGTCTGCCTGATAAAAAAGAAGATATTACCAAAACGGTTAAAGGTCCTGTTTCTGATATCGCTTACGACAAGGACGGGAATCTGACACCTGCCGCTCTCGGTTTTGCAAAGAAAAACGGTGTTGATACAAAAGACCTTTTTGTTCAGGATAACTATTTGATGGCTAAAATTGAACAAAAAGGAAAATCTACAAAAGAATTAATTCAGGAAAATGTATATAATATAATTTCATCTTTGAACGGTTCTCACTTCATGAGATGGGCTGATTTCGACGTTAAATTCCAACGCCCTGTAAGATGGCTTGTTTCACTTTATAACGACGAGGTTCTTCCTTTCTCTTTTCTTGACGTAACAGCAGGAAATATAACGAGAGGTCACAGATTTTCAACATCTTCTCTCAAAGTGGATATAGATAACTATGAAAAGGAACTGTACAACGCAAATGTAATTGCGGATTGTGAAAAAAGAAAAGAACAAATTGTAAAATCCGCAACAGAAGCAGCAAAATCAATAGGCGCAGAAATTGTCTTTGACGAAGATTTGCTTGAGGAAGTTACCTGTTTGACAGAATGGCCAGTCCCCGTTATCTGCGACTTTGATGAAAAATATCTAAAAGTGCCTGATAAAGTAACTGTAACGGTCATGGCAGTTCATCAAAGATATTTTCCTCTATATAAAGACGGGAAATTATTAAACAAATTTATAACAATGGCAAATTTTGTCGGAAAAGACGGCTTTGAAAACATAAAAGCAGGTAACGAAAGAGTTGTTACCGCAAGACTTGAGGACGGTATTTTCTTCTTTGAAGAAGATACTAAAAAACCTCTTGAAAGCTATCTCGAAAACCTTAAAAGCATGACTTTCCAAAAAGGAATGGGGTCAGTCTATGACAAAACCATGAGAATTGTTGAACTTTCGGAAAAACTTGCAAAAGAAACAAATTCTCCGGCTGAAACAATCAAAAGAACTGCTCTTTTGTGCAAGGCAGACCTCGCAACGTCATTAGTATTTGAATTTACTGAACTTCAGGGATTTATCGGCTGCGATTATGCAAAACATTCAGACGAAAAAGAAGAAGTTGCAGAGGGAATAAAAGAACACTACTTCCCGCTAAATGCAAATAGTGATATAGCAAAAAGAATTGAGGGCAAAATAGTCGGTATTGCAGATAAAGTCGATACAGTTACGGTAATTTTTGCAAGCGGTGCAAAAATCAGCAGTTCCCAAGACCCTCTGGGTGTTCGCCGTGCCGCTCTCGGTACATTAAAAACAATATTAAGCGGGGATTTAAATATAAATCTTTCTTCTCTGATTGAAAAATCAATTGAATTACTTCCCGTAAAACCTGATAACAAAGAAGAATTATTCAAAAAAATAAATGACTTCTTTATTCAAAGATTAATTATTATGCTCTCAGACAGTTATAAAAATGAAATACTGAATGCCTGCGTTACCGATAACATACTTACAGATATTAAGGCATTCGTAAATAAGGCAGAAAATGTTTCTCATATAATAAAACAACCTTATTTCACATCACTTAACGAAGCAGGAGGAAGAGTTATAAGAATTATCAGGGATAAAGAAATAAATATGCTGCCCGATGAAAGTTTGTTCAAAGAAGCATGTGAAAAAGAATTATTCGATGCTGTAAATAAAATCGATACAACAAAGAATTCAAAAGAAACTGCCTCAGAACTTGCCGAAAGCTGTACCGATAAAATTAATAACTTCTTTGACAAAGTTCTTGTCATGGACAAAGATGAAGCAGTTAAAAATAACAGATTAAAACTTCTCACTTTAGTTAAGTCAAAATTTGATACCATCTGCGATTTTTCAAAAATAACAATTATTTAATTAATAACAAGATATCAATTTGTTCAAAAATTAAACCCGTTGCTTAAAAATTTTTTAAAGGCTTCGGGTTTTTGATTAAAGAATTTTTATTCAGATAAATTATAACAAAAAGAAACCGCTTCTCTATGAGAAGCGGTTCTTTAAAAGCCTTACACTAAACTAAGCAATTACTATGACTTAGGAAGTGAAGTATTTGAAGTTTGTTTATCATACAATACTTCTCTTGTAGCTACTGATGCAGAATCGGTAGCAGCAGATTCTTTACCTGCAACAACTCTGTTACCATACATTGTTACGATATAAGTATCTCTCGGATATGCAGCTGATGTAGTTGCTACGTTAGGTCCTTTTTCACCGTTAACGTCGATTACGATGTAACCATAGTAACTTTCATCGTTAAAGCTACCCAAAGCACTACCTGTAACACCTTGAATACCGAATCTCATACCGTCAGCTGTATAGAAAATACCGCTTGCATCAGGAGTTGTTGAAGCCGGAGTTGCGAATGCAGCACCTGCTGTACCTGTTGAAACAACGCTCATTCTTTTCTTAAAGAGGTTGTCACGAACGTTTGCGCAAGTTTTCAAACCTGTGTCACCAACTGTCGTTCCTTCTAATGCGTAGTTCAAAGACATTGCCTGGTTCAACGCAGAAATTGCTTTCTTAAGACCAACTCTGAATTCTTGTTGGTTAGTGTTGTTCATCAATGTCGGGATTGTCATAGCCGCAATTACACCGATGATAACGAGTGTAATCAAAACTTCGGCCAATGTAAAACCAAATTTCTTCATTTATAATTCTCCTTTTTTTTCTTAATCAACAAACTAAGTTGACTTTACTATTATAATATTTCTCAAAAATTTATGCAAGTAGTATTTTAAAAAAAATTATAAAAATTTTTATAAAAATTTATAATTTCATTTTTTTGTAGTAAGAACTTTTAGTTTTTCCTTATTTTTTTCACTTTGTTCATCAGGAAGTTCATAACAGTTCATACACCTTGCTTCATAAGTTTCGTCCGCCCCAATCATAATAAGCGGTGAATTTTTGTCTGCGGGCTTTCCGTCAATCAGTCTTTGGGTTCTTACCGCATACTCACTTCCGCACTTCATACAGATGGCGCTTAATTTATCTACTTTATCTGCATAAGCGAGTAAAACAGGCATGGAACCAAACGGTTCTCCTTTAAAATCAAGCTCAAGTCCTGTACCCAAAACACGTTTTCCGTTTGCCACGAGTTTATTAATGACATTTACAATTTCCGAATCAAAGAATTGCAGCTCATCTATTGCAACTACGTCATCTTCAGGCTCTACAACATCAAGAATTTCTAAGGCATTTTTTACTTTAAAAGTATCAAGCCAAAGACCGTTTCTTGACTCTATATAGTCCCCTTTCGCCCTTGTATCGATTGTCGGCGAAATTACTTTCACTTTCTTCTTTGCAATTATTAATCTTCTTATTCTTCTTAACAGTTCTTCTGTTTTTCCACAGCTCATAGGACCTGTTATCATTTCAAATCTATAGCCGTTTATAGCCATTTATCCCCACTCCGATTATTATGTATTTCTTACTTTTTCAATTGTAAGACGACATTCCATGCCTTGTCAAAATTTATTTGAAATTTGTAACTAAAATATTTACAAAAAAATAAAAATAATGTTTAATTTTTGTAAACAAAAATTAAACATTATTACAAAGTGTTACAATATATTACAAAACAACAAGCTGCCTATTCGCAGAACAGATAATTTATAAGCGTTCTGACACCAACCCCTGTTGCACCTTCAGGGTTTTCCATGACAGGTTTATCAATAACGGCAGTTCCTGCAATATCTATATGCGCCCATGGGGTGGTTTCGTTTATAAATTTTGAGAGGAATAATGCTGCCACTGTAGTTCCACCCTTGCCGCCGCCACTGTTTTTCGTATCCGCAATTTCACTTTTTAAAGATGCGGCATATTCGGGGAACATGGGCATTCTCCAGAGTCTTTCCCCGCCTTTATTTGCACAGGCAATAACTTTATTTATAAGTTCTTCATTGTTTCCCAAAACGGCTGAAGCAACCAAACCGAGTGCCGTCACACATGCCCCCGTAAGCGTTGCGATATCAATTATGACATCGGGATTTAACTGCTGAGCATAACAAAGAGCATCCGCAAGGGTCAATCTTCCCTCAGCATCAGTATTATCGACCTCTATCGTTCTTCCGTTCATTGCGGTCAAAATATCACCTTGTTTGTAGGAAGAACCACTCGGCATGTTTTCGCATGCCGCTATTAAGCCGTGAACTTCAATATCCGGTTTAAACTTCTTAATATTTCTCATAATTGATAATACGGCTGCCGCACCTGACATATCGTCTTTCATAGTCATCATTGATGCTGCTGTTTTCAAATTCAGTCCGCCCGCATCAAAAGTTATGCCTTTACCGATTAATACAACTTTTTTACGTGCTTTTGCCGGTTTATATTCCATGTGAATAAATTTCGGGGGATTTACGCTGCCCTGTCCGACTGCTGCAAAAGCGCCCATCTGCATATTAACGATATCAAACTTTTCGTAGATTTTTACTTCATCAAGATTCAACTCGGATGCAAGTGTTGCAAGATAATCAGGTGTTATTTTTTCTGCGGATTCATTTATTAAATCTTTCGCGAAACTAATAGTATCACCGACAAGAAGTCCTTTTTCCAGACCATCTTTTGCTTCCGCAAATTTTGCCGCATCAATTTCTGCAATAGTAAATTCTTTTATCCGGTTACTTTTTGAGTTTTTGTATTTATCAAAAGAATAACCGCCAATCATTGTTCCCTCTGCAATAGCTTTTGCGCAGTCATAAGGTTTAAATCCAGCACAGCCTGCACCATGAAGCATGGAAACAACCGTTTTTACATTCTGTATTTTTTTTGCTTTCTGAATTACGTATGAGGATAATTCTCTTAATTTATTAATTGAAAAATCTTCTCTTTTTCCAAGACCGACAAGCAGCAATTTTGTATAATTTTCACAGTTTGGAAGAGGCAAAAGATACATTTCACCAAACTTTCCCTCAAAATTTTCTTTTTTAATAACAAATTTTGAAATTATACCGTTAAGGTCCTCGTTCACACTGCCTGTTGCACCGCCGGGGGTTGTTGTTTTTTCAAACAGGTTCAAAACCAATAAATCTGCCTTTAACCCCATTATGGCAGCATTTTTTATTTTAATTTCCATTTTAACTCCTTTATATATTAAATTTATTCATAAGGCGTTCAATCCAGCCAAAGATATATGTAATTTCGTAAGGCTTGGGAATATACAAATCCGCACCGCTGTTTAACACAAGTTCTTTGTCATGAATTGCCGTTGTCATTATTATATTTGAATTTTTATATTTTGCATCTTTCTTTAAATTTTGACACATTTCTATACCTTTTAAATTTTCATTGTCCCCCGCATCAAGGACAATAACCGACGGAATGTAGTCCTCATCATATATTTCTGAGATTGATTTTACGGTTTTTACTTCTATGCCTCTCATTTTTGCATAAGTTTCAAGCAGATAAGAAAGCGCCGTATCAGGTTCATAAACAAGCAGTTTTGCGTTATAATCTTTTATTTGCACCGAATTTTCGGCAGTTATTTGAGGTCTTAAATAAACATAAGACGAATCTGAATTTTGCTCCGCAATGCTTTTTACGTTTATAAGTTCATGAAGAGCCTGTTTTAAACCCGATATTTTTTTGTATTCGTTGGAAATTATTCCGATACTGATTGAAACAAGAGAAATTTTATTTCCCGGAGTATCATCCCCGAATCTTGTAATATAACCGTTTTTAGAATCATTTTCGGAATAGAATTTTTTTGCCGCCGCATTAAATCCGTTTACAAGTCCTATTGCAACTGTTTCAGCTTTATGGGGTGTAGTTATGACAAGAAATTCACCATCTGCTGTTATTCCGATAAAATCATCTCCGATTGACGATTTCGCTATTGCACCGAACGTTTGTTTCATTTTATCCGCAGCAAGTTCGCCGTATATTTCTTTATAAAAACTGAAATTATTTATTCCAATGAGCATTGCTGCCCAAATTTTTTCGGAGTTGATTGTTCTTTTTAAATACTTAAAAGAAATTCTTTGGTTAAAAAGTCCTGTAGCGGAATCTGTTTCCGTTTCGGCATGACGTCGCAGGTGAGCGGAAATTCTTGCACAAAATTCTCCCTGAGAAATAGGCTCACTGATAAAATCATCCGCACCTGCATTTAATATATTTATCTTATCCTGCATGTGCGCCGATTTTGACAGGACTATAATTACGGGTCTTAAATTCGGATTATATCCTCTGATTTTTTGTATTACTACATTCAAATCATCTTTTATACTGTCCGAGATTATTACCAAATCAGGCTCTTTTTCGTACAAAGCATTTTTTGCACACTCAAAATCAGCCGTACATTCCGTTTCAAGTCCCAAATTTTGCAATATACGCCTGTTTTTCAATGATTGTTCTTTTCTGCCGTCAATAATTAATATGGTCTGAAGCATCATTTCCTCATTTTTATACCCGAATCTTCCCCGTATTCTATTATGGGAAAAGTTATTCTGAATGTAGTTACTTCATCAGAGCTTTCAACATTAATTTTACCGTTCATTTTTTCGACCAAAGTTTTGGTTATATACAACCCCAATCCCGAACCCTCTGTTTTTTGGGTTAAGACAGAAGACAGTCTTGTGAATTTTTCAAAAATTCTGTCTTTGTCTTTATCTTCAATTTTTACCCCTTTATCGGATACATCAATCGCAATAAATTTGTCATAAGATTTTGTTTTCACTGTTATTACGGAGTCTTTATCGGAATATTTTACTGCATTTTCCAGCAGGTTCAGCATAATTTGCTGAAATTTGTCTGTATCTGCGAGTATATAAGGTAAATTTTTTTCAAAAACTGTTTTGATTGTATTTTTATTGCTCTGCTGCTGAATAATTTTTATGCAATTTTCAATTATTTCCGTCACATTTACCGACTTGATAACAAGTTTTTCAAAATTTCCCTGCATTTTGGAAACAGCAAGAAGATTTTCTGTGAGTTTAATCAGTCTGTTTGCCTGTTCTTTTATTATTTGCAGAAATTTTTTCTTTTGTTCTTCAGACAACATATCATAAGAAGTCAGCATGGTATCGGCAAAACCTCTGATACTTGTCAAAGGTGTTCTCATTTCGTGGCTTACCGTTGAGATAAATTCTGCCTGTGCTTTTTTAAGATTATCTAATTCTTCATTATTATCTTTCATGGTCTTTAAATTTTATCTTCATTTTCTGACGGCTTTATCGGAGTTCCGGTAACTCTTTCGAGATTTGCCTCCGCAATGTTGTAATTCATTAAGTTACTGTAATATTCCAACTGGGCATTTCTGTATGTATTTTCAGCGTCTTTCAGTTCTACTGCATCCCCGAGTCCGACCTTATACCTGCCGCTTGCAAGATTGTACTGTTCTTTTGCCTGAACCATTGCCAATGCCGAAACGGGGATGGAATCTTTTGCATTTTGAAAATCTATATATGCCTGTTTAACTTCCAGATACACCTTTTGGCGTGTATTTTCAAGCTCTGCCAAATCTCTTTTTGCAGTGGCTTTGGACTCATCAAGCTGTTTTTTCAGAAGCAATACATTGAAGTTTGAATATGCCAGTCTTCCGCCAAATTGATATCCGACATCTCTTGCGGGTTTTGTACCTCCGGACTGAAATGACCCAAAAATACTTAAATCAGGCAAAAAAGCTCTTTTTGAACCTCTGATAAGCAATGCGGAAGCTTCGGCTTTTTTCTTTGCCGCAAGATATTCCGGTCTTGTCTTAAAAGCTCTTTCAAGCATCTCGTCACAATCTATTTCGTATGAACGGGTTTCAAGATTTTCTGTAATTGCATAATTTTGAAATTCGGGTATACCGATTGCATTATTCACATTTGCATACGCCAATTTTGTACCGTTTTGAGATTTTATAAGATTTAATTTTGCCTTACCCAAATTATATTCTGCCGTCAAAACATCTATTTTTGCCTTTGTTCCAACTCTGTAAAAGGCATTTGCCTGCTCAAGGTGCATTTCATAGTCTTTTACTGAATCTTCATAGACCTGTTCCCTCTGCTTTGCAAACAACAATGCGTAATACGCTTTTTTGACACCGTAAATTACATCATTAATGCTCATTTTAACATTTTCTTCAGTAGCGAGATAAGTCTTTTTGGCAATATCAGCTTTCGTTTTTGTTTTTCCGAAATCAAAAAGCAGCATATTTGCACTCAGTGTCGGCATATAAAACAGATTATATTTTTGCTGTGACACTTCAAAAATAGTTATAAGCATATTATTTCTTGTATATTCCACGCCTGCACCTATTGTAGGGAAATATGCAGACCATGCCTGTGCTATTTTTGATTTGTATATTTCGGCAGAACTTTTGTAATATTGGATTGACGGATGATTTGCAAGTGCTATTTTTACACAGTCATCAACATTTACTATCTGGGTTACCGTTTTTTCGTCAATTTTTAACGCATTATTTTTCAAAGAATCGTTTATTCTTTCCGAAATTGATTTTGCTGAATCAATTTGACTATTCTTTTTGTCGGCGTTATTTAATATGGTTTCAAAATTATCAAGTGTGGGAAGAATTTCCCCTTTTTCAGCACTATCTGGCGTTTTCAAATCTGTTTTTTGCTGACTTTCTTCTTCCTTTACAGATATAAAAGCCTGATTATCTGTTTTGAAAGTCAAAAACCTGTCCGTCTTGGCAAAACCACACTGATTTAATATTATTAAAGCTGCTAATGTTATTAAAATTTTCTTTTTCATATTTTCCCATTAAATATTCTATTTATCAGTTAACTTTTTTCTTTCTTTTCGCCATTTGCTTATTTACAAAATTTTGAATAATAACGTAAAAAGCAGGAGTTAACACAGTTCCGAGCGTACCTGCTGCTATCATACCGCCAAAAACTGTACTTCCAACGGATATACGGCTATTTGCACCCGCACCGGTTGCAACAACCATAGGCAATACCCCGAGGACAAATGCCACAACCGTCATCATAATTGCCCTAAATCTCAATCGTGCTGCTTTTATTGCCGCATCCTCAACCGATAAGCCGTGTTCCTCGTGTTCCACCTTAGCAAATTCAACAATAAGGATTGCCTGTTTTGTTGCAAGACCGATTAACATAATTAGACCAACCTGAGAATACAAATCCAATGACTGACCAATCATCATCTGAAAAGTCAAAGCACCAATCGCCGCAACAGGAGAAATCAGCATTACGGAAACAGGAATTGACCAGCTTTCATAAAGAGCAACAAGGAATAAATATACAAATAATAACGCAAGAGCAATAACAATTCCCGTTTGTCCGGCAGATTCCAGCTCTTGTGCCGAAGTTCCCGACCACTCATAAGTTATATCTTTGGGAAGAACCCGTTCGGCGAGATTTGCAACCGCTTTCATTGCTTCACCCGAGCTTACGCCCTTAGCGGGAGAACCACTGAATTGAACAGCTTTATACTGATTATATCTTGTAATAGCGGCGGGGCCTACATCAGGAACAAGCTTCACCATCGTTGTAACAGGAACCATTTTTCCAACCCTGTTTTTTACATAAATGTTTGAAATATCATTTTCATCACGTCTGTAATTTTGTTCAGCCTGAATCTGGACTCTGTATACACGCCCGAGTTTATTAAAATCGTTTATGTAATATGTTCCGAGAGTTCCCGCGAGAGTAGAATATAATTCCCTCAAATCAACGTTTTGAGCCAAAACCTTTGAATTATCTATATCAACAATATACTGGGGTACATTCGCCTGAAACGTCGTAAACAATCTTTGAATACTCCTGTCTTGTTGTGCCGCAGCCATAAGCATGCCCGCATACTTATCCAAATCAGAATAAGAATAGTTACCTTTTGAAACCATCTGAACTTCAAGACCACCAAGCATACTCATACCGGAAATTGCAGGAGGTGAGAAAAATATTTTTTGTCCCTCGCCGACATGCGCAATCCTTTTCATAATCTCGTTTTGTATTCCGTTTGCAGACAAATCAGTATTTTTTCCCTGAATTTTTCTCAATATAAATTGTATGAGGTTAACTTTTCTTTCGTGCCAATCGTTTAAATCGGCAATTACATAAGCAATATTTGACGGTCCGTTTCCGCCGAAAGTCATTACAAAATGAATTCCCTCAATATCTTTAATACTGTTGTTTATATCCATACAAACAGCTTTTGTTCTCGCAATTGATGCTCCCGGGGGGAGATTTATCTGCCCGATTAAAACAGCCTGATCCTCTTCGGGAATAAAACCCGTCGGAATAAATTTAAACATCAGCAGTAAGATTCCAATTATAACAAAGTACAGACTTAAAGTAAGTTTTTGGTTATAAACAAATTTTTTAACGACCTCCATATAAAATATGGTCAGTTTTTCAAAATATATATTGAATTTGTTAAACATTACGGATATTGCTTTTGTTATAATGTTTGACGGAACTTTATCGGGGTCGTGATGTTTCAGGATAACCGAACACATTGCAGGGGATAAACTTAACGCACATACCGCAGAAAGAGCAATTGAAACAGAAATAAAAACAGCAAACTGTTTATACATCATACCCGACAATCCGGGGATAAAAGCAACAGGAACAAATACCGCCATGAGTACCATCGCCATTGCAACAAGCGCACCGCCTACCTCCTGCATTGTTAATTGCGTTGCGGTAACCGGGTCTTTACCCTCCTCTATGTGACGCCGCACATTTTCTATTACAACAATTGCGTCATCGACAACCGTTGCAACCGCCAAAATCATAGCAAACAGGGTTAACAGGTTTATAGACATACCCATCGGCGGAAGTGCGGTAAATGTTCCCAATAAAGATACAGGAATTGTAACACACGGAATTAATGTTGCTCTCCAGTCACCCAGAAAAACAAAGATTATCATTATAACGATTATTGCTGTTATCAAAACCGTAAATTCAACTTCTTTTATGGACTCCCGGACAAATTTTGTACCGTCGTTTATGGTGACTATTTTTAAACCCGTAGGCAGAGTTTTTTCGATTTGGGCAATTTTCTTCTTTGTCAAATCCATAATACTGATTTCATTTGCCCCAGGCAGTCTGACCACCTGCAATATCGCAGCCGGATGACCGTCAACAATACCGAAAGCATCATAAGTCTGCGAGCCGAGTTCAATTCTTGCCACATCTTTTAATTTTATCTGAGAACCCATCGCATCGGATTTAATTATAATGTTCCCGTATTCCTCGGGATTTTCCAGACGACCCTTTGTTCTTAAGGTTAATTTTAAATCTTGCGGGTCGTCCCCCGGCTCTTGTCCCAAAAATCCTGCGGAAACAAGTGTATTTTGTGTTTGAACAGCATTTATAATATCAGACATGCCAACATTCAGATTTGCAGCCTTTTGTGCATCAAGCCATATACGTATGGAGTAATCTCCGGCACCGTATACATTTACGTCACCGACACCCTCAACACGTTTAAGCTCGTCTTTGATGTATATTGTCGCGTAGTTCGTCAAATCGAGCTGTGACCATGAACCATCCTCGGAAACAAGGTTAAATGTCCCCGTTCCGGGTCCGCTGACCTTGTTTACCGCAGTAATACCGAGCCGTCTGCATTCTTCGGGAAGTTTGGGCGAAACCTGCTGCAATCTGTTTTGAACGTTTACAAGGTTAATATCTTTGTCTGTTCCGATTTTAAAATATATCGTTAAATTGTATGTCTGGTCATAACTCGTAGAAGTCATATATAACATATTTTCTACACCGTTAACCTGCGATTCAATCAAAGAAGCAACCGAGGATTCAACGTCACTTGCACTTGCCCCAGTATAACTCGCCGAAACCGAAACCTGAGGAGGTGTTACATCCGGATATTTTTCAAGCTGTAACGTAAGCATTGAAATAAGACCGACTATTGATATAAAAATGGCTATAACCATCGCAAATCTCGGTCTTTTTATAAAAAAATACAGATCTTTTTTAGTGTTATTTTCGTTATTCATTATTCGGTCTTATCTTCTTCTTTCTTTTGATTGGGCTTCATTGTTATTGAAGAGTTAAGAGCGTCTTCTCTCGCTTTTTGTTTTCTGTCTTTTATTTCCTGAGAAAGCTCAATTTCCTGAACTTTAACCCCTTGCCTCATCATCTGGAGATTTGATGAAATAATTTTATCCCCGGGTTTCAAACCGTTTTTAACAATCCAATAATCTTCATGAGCTCCTGAAACCTCAATATCCTGTTGTTTTGCACAGTTATTTTCATCAATCATCCAGACATATTTGCCGTTCACCGATTCCAGAACATCACTTTGCGGTACTATCGTTTCATTTGCTTCTGAATTTGCAGTTATAATAACTCTTACAAAATCGTTAGGTATCAATTTTTTCTGCCTGTTCGGGAATACTGCACGAAGCATTATTGTTCCCAATTCCTGATTTATCTTGTTGTCCGTAAACTCAATTTTTCCGGCTTCCTGATATAACGTTCCGTCAGCTAATTTTATTCTTACGTCAGCATCGGGCAAACCATTCACGGAATTATCGGAACGATATTTTTGCAAATCATCACCCTTTAACGTAAAAGTAGCATAAATCGGGTCAACAACCACCAAAACTGTAAGTCTGCCTGTTTGTGCATTTACGTAATTACCCTCGTCAATATTAGATTTGCTGGTTTTACCATCAAAAGGTGCATAAATTTTTGTATAACTTAAATCTAATTTTCGTTTTGCCAAATCAGCTTTTGCCGCATCTACCGCAGCTTTGTCGGTAGCATACCTTGCATAAGCCTGATCATAATAAGAACGGCTTACATAATCTCCTTTTACAAGCTCAGTTGCTCTCTTCATTTCCGCAAGAGAATGATTATAATTTGCCTGCGCACTTCTTAAATTTGCTTCGGCATTTTTTACCGCTATTGCATAAGTATCAGGTTCTATCTGGAATAAGAGCTGTCCTTTTTTTACAAAATCGCCGTCCTTATAGTATTTTTTCTGAAGCCAACCGTCAACACGTGAAACTATGCTTACTTCTTTGTCCTCCTCAAGCCTCCCGACAACATCCATACTCGGTTTGAACGACGCTTCCTCTATCACCCTGGTTTCGACTTTCGTCGGTGCATTCATCATCTTTGCGTTTATAAAGCCGAAAACAAAAGTTTTTGCTTTGTTAAAAATAATCGGTATTATAATAACCGCAAGAATTATTATTACAATCAGTTTTGATTTGTTGTTTTGCATATATATCCCTGTTCCGAAAAATTTTTACTATACAAAAATTATATTAGAAAAAATCGTTTTGTAAAAATATTTCAACATATTAACTACTTTATAAAAAACATCTTTTTCGTTTTACTACCCGACAGGACAAAATAATATTCCAGAAACAAAAGTATAAGCAGTTAAAATCAAACCTGTTCACACACACACAGCTCAACTGTGGTGCTGCAATCTTACGCATTTGCAATGGATTTATAAAATAAATATCAGTTATCAACTCTTTTTAAATTACCGAAAATACAGTCAAATGGAACTATTGTGTTTTTGGTATAATCTCCGTAAATGGAAAATACCTTCACAAAATATATTTTTCTTTTTTAATCAAATTTTTCCCTTATTTATATTTTAATTATTTTTAAATATTTGTTTATATTTCTTAATATTTTAAAAAATTTATTAAAGTTTTTAAAAAAAGGTGCGATAATTGTTGTAAGTAATAAATAATTACGGTAGTTTTTCATGTTAATAGAATCAGTTTCAGGTATATCATTAATAAATTCGGTATTGAATCTGTCGACCCTTTCCATTTCTTTGAAAAGACGTCTTATTAATGCAGGTGTCAATGCGGAAGAAGTTAAAAGTGATGAAGAAGCTGAAGCTATTTTGGCTCAAAAAGAAGAAACCGCAAAAGTCAAAGAAACCGAAAACGAAACACAAGGCGTTTCTTATTATGATAAGCAATTTATGAACGATGTAAGATTGCTTGCACAGGATTTGGGTTTATACGTATCCGAAGATACAGATATGGAAACTCTGCTTTACAACATTTCGGTACAGATTGCTCTTCTGAAAGACTTATTTGCAAATAATGACAACTTAAAAGAAGTTGCACAGCAATTTGACGACAGATATCAAAATCTTTATGCAAATTACATGTCTGAGAGAAATACCTTACAAAACCAAACTCTTGTCAGCTTAATTTAAGATTTTGTATGTTCTTTACCCAATTGTCTTTCTATTTCGGCAATAACTTTTTCCGTGTTTGCTTCCGAAATAACCTCGGAATTAACGGAAACATAAGGTGCTTTTGAGTTATCCCAGTTAACAGAGCAGTATCTCTGGCATGGACTTCCGTCAACGGTTACTTTTCCTGAATATTTTTTCGCAACAAGCTCTTTTAATTCCTGTAAATGAGTTGAATTAAAACCAAAGCATGAAGTTCCCATGCAAACTTTAACGTCAATCTTTTCCATGCAATCTGCTCCTCAAAACAAAACTGATTTTATAAATATATATACATTATAACACATATTATAAAAGTTTGTTTTATTTTATATTTTTGACCTTAAAATAATTCTGTATTATTATTCAGGAATATTAATTAAAGACGGATTTAAAATATGACAAATATTCTTCTCGTTGGCGAAAATCAGGTAGATTTAAGATTTTTAAAAATCATTTTGGAAAAAGAAAATTATTCGGTTTTTTTATCAAATTTTGATGAAATTTCTGACGAACAAATTTTCAGGACAAATCCCGAAATTATTATAATAGATGCAGAATCCGATGAGGACAACGGTTTTGAACTGTGTAAATACGTAAGGAAATCAGATAAATTCAAAGATATTGCAGTATTTTTACTTTGCGATTTGGCAGACGGAGATATTGCCGTTACGGGATTTGAATGCGGAGCAACAGATTATCTTTCAAAACCTGTTAACGAAAATGAAGTTAAAACAAGAATTTCTGCAAGATTGTACCAGAGAGAGATTATAAAAAATGCAAAAATCAAAAACAAAGATTTAACAAATACGGTAAATAAAATAATGGAAAAAGTTACCGAAAAATCTCCGGAAATGATTTTCGCGCTTGCAAAAATGGTACAGTCAAGAGATGATTTGACAGGTTTTCATTTAGAACGTTTACAAAAGTACATTTATGTTTTGACGCAGGAATTAAGAAAAAATCCGAAATATGCAGATATAATAACAGACAAATTTGTTGAAAACATTGTCCCCGCAAGCTCTTTGCACGATATAGGCAAAATCGGCATACCGGACAAAATATTATTAAAACCCGGAAGATTAACGGAAGAAGAATTTGAAACCGTAAAAATGCATACCCAAATAGGTTTTGACACCTTAAACAACGTTGAAAAAACTTTCGGTCAAAATGATTTTCTTGAAATTGGCAAAAATATAGCGAAGTATCACCATGAACGCCCAGACGGAAACGGTTATCCCGAAGAACTTAAGGAAAACGAAATTCCGTTAGAAGCTTCTGTCATGGCACTTATAGATGTTTATGATGCAGTTCGCATGAAAAAAGTTTACAAACCATCCGTTTCACACGAAAAAACCCTGGACATCATCAAAGACGGAAGAGGAAAACAGTTCGTTTCCGACATTGTTGATGCTTTTCTTAATATTGAAAAGGTTTTTGCAACGATTTGGACAGAATATTCAACTATGAGCTGAAAGCTTTATCAAGAGCGAATGAAATATCCTCAATAATATCATCCGCATCTTCAAGCCCAATTGAAAGTCTTATAAAGCTTTCGCTTATACCGCACTCCTCAAGCTGTTCTTTTGTAAGCTGCCTGTGAGTTGTAAGGGCGGGATAGGTAACAATTGTTTTTGTATCTCCGATATTCGTCGCATGTATGAGTAATTTAAGATTTTCGATAAATTTTGTTGCAACAGCTCTGTCTCCGTCAATGATAAAACTCAAAAGCGATGAAGCACCTTTCGGCAGATATTTTTGTGCAAGCTCATAGTATCTGTCACCCTCTAATGCAGGGTAAAATACCTGAGATATACGCTTTTGCTCTTTAAGAAATTTTGCCACCTTTAAAGCGGAATCACTTTGTCTTTGCATTCTCAGGGAAAGAGTTTCAAGTCCCTGAAGAGCCAAATATGAATTAAAAGGACTGATACAACAACCTAAATCCCGCAAAAGATGTGTCCTTGCTTTTACAATGTACGCAGCCTTACCGAATGTTTCAGTATAGCTTATATCGTGATAAGACGGGTCTTTATCTGTCAGACATCTGTATTTGTCCGAGCATGTCCAGTCAAAATTTCCCGAATCAATGATTGCACCGCCCATTGAGTTTCCGTGGGAATTAATATATTTCGTAAGAGAATGAATGACTATATCCGCACCGAATTCAAAAGGTCTTAAAAGATACGGTGTAGCAACCGTAGAGTCTATAATTAACGGAATTTTGTGATTGTGGGCAATTTTTGAAAGAGCTTCAATATCAGCTACGCTTATTTGGGGATTTGTGAGTGCTTCGGCAAAAAGACAAACTGTTTTGTCAGTAATTGCTTTTTCAAAATCTTCGGGATTTTCCGAAGCGACAAATATCGTTTTTATTCCCATTTTTTCCAGCGTAAAACCGATTAAATTGAGGGTACCGCCGTAAATGTTTTGAGAAGCGACTATTTCGTCGCCTGCTTTTGCAATATTGAGGATTGCAATCAGTGCTGCGGACTGACCTGACGATACGACAAGCGAGCCGACTCCGCCCTCAAGCATGGCAAGTCTTTCTTCAAGCACCTGTGTCGTAGGGTTTGAAATTCTTGTATAAATATCGCCCGCGCATTTTAAATCAAACAAATCAGCAGCATATTCAACCGTATCAAAACTGTATGCCGTTGTCTGATAAATAGGAACACTTATTGAATTTCTGTTTTTTGACGGGTCATGAGCACCCTGTACAGCTATTGTATCAAATTTCATAATTTTCTCCGTTTAGTTTTTTAAATTTTCGTTTATTATTTTTGTAACCCACGGCAAATACGAATATTTACCCATAATTGCACCTATTGAAAGGTAAGTGTATAATCCCGTAACGCAAAGACTGATTATTGAAAAATGGAAAATACCGAGATTTAAAAATTCTTTTTGCAAAATAAATGAAATTGTCCCGACAAACGCATTCAGATAAGGAATAAATCCCGAAATATTGATTATTCCGATTAAAATCATTGATATCACATAAATAAGCAGAGATAAAAATATCGACATAAAAATATGATATCTTACAAACGGTCTTAATCCCTGTTTCATAATCAAAGCCATTATTATATATAAAAACCCTACTATTCCGAACGTAAAGTATGAAAGCACGGAAACTATTTTTTCGACAGGATATATAATTGACTTATTTGACACTTTTATGGTTCTCCTTTTTAATTTTTTTTACATTTTCAAGATAATCGCAAACCGTATCATAGAATAAAAGTTTTGTTTCCTTATCGTTTGGAATCAAATCGGAAGCTTTTTTATAATTTTTTATTGCAGATATTTTATCGCCGACAAGCACGCAGGTATTACCTGCATAAACGTATATTTTTGCATTTTTGGGTTCTGCAGACATTGCTTTTTTGTATAAATCAACTGCCTGGGCATACTCCTTTTCGGAAACAAGAAGATTTGCTTTCAAAACAAAAGCTTTAGAAATATTCGGATTTATTACCGTTGCAATGTCGTATTTTTCACACGCTTCATTTATTCTTCCCTCTTCAGTAAGAGAAATGGCATGGCACACGTATGCGTTATAATATTCCGGAGCTGTTTCAATTGCTTTTTCAAAAGTTTCATTTGCCTCTTTATATTTTTTGACTGATGAATACGCATTCGCAAGGCAAAGCAGAATTTTTTCATCCCGAGGCAGCAGCTTCAGTGCTTTTTTGTAATGATAAATTGCCTCATCATACATTTTCATTTTTGCAAACGCACTTGCTATATTATCGTTATAAACAGGATTATTTGTATCGAAAGACAAAGCCCTCTGAAAATTAGTAACGGCTTCAGGATATTCATCCATATCCTGATGAAGAAGAGCTATCGCATTGTATATTTCCGGATCTTTTTTATCCAGACTCAAAGCTTTTTGGTAGCATTCCATAGCCTGATTTATTTTCCCGATTTCAGCATAAGCATTACCCAAATTATAGAGAACTGAAACATTTTCGTCATTTGTTTCCATTGCCCTTGCATAAAAATTTATAGCCTTTTGGTAATCTTTTTTGAAAAAATAAATACTCCCCGTGTTAACCAGTGCCTGAATATTAAGCGGGTCAATTTTCAGCAGACGGTCATAACAATCAAGAGCTTCTTCACACATGTCGCCAAGAACGCACAATTTCCCGTATACCAAATAATGTTCGGGGTTATCAGGTTCCGCTTCAATTCGGGATTTTACCTCGTCAAATGCTTGTTTGTTTTCTTCATAAAAGTCCATAGAATATATTTTATACTTAACCTCAAAAAAATCAAATTTATTTAACATAAAAATAAGTTAATTTTTGCAAATACATAACACATATAATGTCATGTATTATTGCGAAAAGTTGTCAAACATGATAAACTTAGGAAAAGTCAGGAGGATATATGGCACAAGATGATAACGGATTGTTATTCGGCATAGGAATTTTAGCCGGAGTAACCGCGGGTATTGTCGGCGGACTTTTATTTGCGCCGCAATCGGGTGAAGAAACAAGAAAAAAAATTGAGGACAGATTTAACGAAATAACAGACAACTGCACATGTATTGAAAATATAAAAAGACAAACATTAGAAGCAATTGACGTTTTACAATACAAAATTGAAAAGGCTATCAAAAAAATTGACGATTCGGTTAAAGCGAAACAATTAGCCAGAGCAAAAGAAAAAGAAGATTCGGCAGTATACGGCGTTTAGATAAGGAGAACTTAAAATGTCTGTTACACTTGAAACTTTCTTAATAATTTTGATTGTTGTTACGATTATTCTTTTTGTTTTACTGTCTGTATATGTAATCAAATTGTTGATTGAAACAATTAATTTAGTTCATAACATTAATGATATATCGACAATTGTTAAGAATGATATGGGTTCGGTAATGTCGGAATTAAAAATTTCATTGAACGGCATTAACACATTTGTCGGAGCAACAAACAAAAAAGTTACGGATTTAAAAGCAATTGCATTGAGATTATTAGGTGCCGGTTCGGTCGCAATGATTGGCGCGAAAAATTTCACGGGCAGTTTTTGGAAAGGTCTTAGTGCAGGATTGAATTTTTTCAGAAAAAAATAAGGAGAATCAGTTATGTCAGTAGGAAAATTTTTAGCGGGATTTACAGTAGGAGCAACTGTCGGTGCAGTTATCGGTTTATTATTTGCACCTCAATCGGGTGAAGAAACCCGTGATTTGATTTCAGAAAAATCAAAAGACCTTTACGACAAAGCTCAGGATTCTTTTGATGATTTACAAACAAAAGCAAATGAAGTAATGGAAAATCTTCAGGAAAAAGGTGATGAAATCATCGGAAAAATCCAAAATATGATAAAAAAAGAAGAAAAATAATTACCAAAAATCTGTTAAAATACCGTATATAATTTTAAATGTAGCGGATTGTTAAAAATTATCCTGTCGGGTGGTTTTGTTATAAACTGTTATTTAAGAGAATATACGGTATTTTTATGGTCAAAAATTTTATATACATTTTTTTGTTAGCAGCAAGTCTTGTTTTTACAGGAACACTTCCCTCTGCAGCTTATGACTCCGAAAAAATAATAAGGGTCGGTATAAGTGATACTTCTTTCTCAAGATATATATTTAACAATGTTTCGTTTTATTCGGATGAAAAGATTGATATTGTTGATATTTCAACCGGTGAATCGGCAAAGACTTATGAAAAACCGGTTTATGTTGAAATGAAAGATGATTTATTCAATGTTTATATTGATTCAAAACCAGTAATGCAAAATATAGCAGGTCCTGTTGTTATAAGTACAAAGCCATCGTCACTTATCGGAATAGACGGACTGAAAAGAGCAGGAAAACCCGCTTTATACAGAGGTTCAATAGAACTTGTAAAGCATTCTAAAAAAAGCGGTTTTACCATCGTTAATGTTTTAGATTTAAAAAACTATTTAAGAGGTGTTGTTCCGAACGAGATGCCCGTAAGCTTCGGACTGGAAGCATTAAAAGCACAGTGTATAGCGGCAAGAAATTATGCACTCAAACCAAGAGATAAAGCATATAAAGAGTTTGATATATGTGATTCCGTGGCTTGTCAGGTATATTTCGGGGCAAAAACGGAAAAAGCCTTATCAGACAAAGCTGTTGAAGAAACTGACGGTCTTGTTGCTTTGTATGACGGTGATTTAATATTAGCAGTTTACAGTTCAACCGCGGGAGGATACACGGAAAGCCACGCTTATGCGTTTTCTTCCCCCGATTCAAAAGTTTTTCCGGGGCAGGATATTCCGTATTTGCAGGCAAGACCTGATATCCCTGATATGCCGTCGATTGACAGTGAGGAAGCCGCATGGGAATTTTACACCTCAAAACCCGATACTTATGACAACAACTCGCCTTATTTCAGGTGGACAAGAGAGTGGACTTTATCTGAATTTATCGAAATGTTAAACAAGACAATGCTTGAACAAGCCGCCTTTATGAAACCTAAATTCACAGAATTTGACCGGTTTCAAAAGTTAAAAGAAATAAAAATTCTGAAGCGCGGAAATTCGGGAAAAGTTATCTTTCTGGAAATTATAACCGAGAACGGCTCTTATGTTGTCGGTAAAGAACTCGTTTTGAGAAGATTATTCAAAAATAAAGGAAAAGCTCTGCCGAGCGCAAACTTTGTTACAGATTTGGAAATTAAGGAAAATTCCGAGCCGGTTATAAAATTTTACGGAGGAGGCTTCGGTCACGGAGTAGGCATGAGTCAGTTCGGAGCAGGAAAAATGGGAATGTCGGGAATGTCTTTTACGGATATTCTCCAACACTATTATACAAATATTTCAATCGGAACAGTTCCCGTTACACTGGAAACAATTGCAGAAAAGAATTCAAGTTCAACCTCGTTTTTTGTTCCGTCAAATTATGCAAAAATTTATATTGATGAAAACAGAGGCGTTTCTGACTTCTCCGTTACGGTGAACGGCTTGGAAATAAATCTGGAAACAGGAAGATTTTTTAAGAAGAAAACAGAATTTGACATATCGCGATTCGTTCACGAAGGAATAAACACCGTCGAAATAATTTTGCCTCAGGAGCATTTTGGTCAAAGCAATTCTCTGACATATCATCTGGAAGTCGCGGGAGTAAGAAATGACTAAATCAACTTCTTTGTTCAATGCGGCTAAACTTATAGCTCTTGTTACAATTATTTCTAAATTCGTCGGATTTTTAAGAGATATCATAATCGCAAAATATTACGGAGCTGGATTGGTCTCCGATGCATATTTTTACGCTTATCAAATTCCCGCACTTGCAATTATAATTCTCGGAGGAGTAGGAGGCCCGTTTCACAGTGCAATTGTTTCCGTTTTTGCGAAATTTATTCCGCAGGACGGTCAAAATGCCGATGAAAAAGCAAACAAATTATATAATACTTTTTTAACCTCCTCATTTATTGTTTTCATGGTATTGGGTCTGCTAATATTTATATTTGCCGAACCTATAATGAAAATAATCATTTCAGGTGGAAGTCAGAATTTAATTTCTTTATCCGTTTTACATTTAAGAATTATGTCGCCCGTTTTTGTTATCGGCGGAATAATCGGCATATATTACGGCATTTTGATTACGTTCAGGGAATTTTTACTTCCCAATCTTTCTCCCGTAATAATGAGTCTGGTTATTATTTCGGGGGTAATGCTCGCAACAAACGATACAAACGGCATTATTCTTGCATCGGCAACCACATTGGGAGCATTGTGTCAATTTGGACTTCAGTTTCCGAAAGTAAGGCAGCTCGGCTTCAGAATACAACCAAATTTTGCCTTTAAAAACAATCCTGAATTCAGACAGTTGCTGGAATTGTTGTTTCCCGCAATTTTAAGCTCAACCGTCGGACAAATCTACGTATATGCAGACATGTTCTTTGCCTCAAAATTAACTGAGGGAGCATGGTCTGCAATCGGTTATGCAAACAGAATTTTTCAATTCCCCGTAGGAATACTTGTCACCGCATTTTTAGTACCTTTATTTCCTATGTTTTCATCTTTGGCAGGAAAAGGTCAGTTTGACGAAGTGAGAAAATATTTCAATAAAGGTATCGGTGTGCTTAATTTTATGGCATTTCCAATGCTTGTATGCATTATTCTTCTGGCTCATGACGGAGTTTATCTCGTTTTTCAGAGAGGAGCTTTCGGCGAAAGTGCAACGAACATGGTGACTCTTGCCTTAATTTATCTGGGTTTCGGAATAATTCCTTATGTTTTCCGAGATTGCATAACCCGTGTTTACTATGCGTTCAACGATTCAAAAACTCCTTTTTTAATTGCTGTATCATCCATTGTTCTGAAAGTAATTTTTAATATGCTTCTTACGGAAAGATTTGGAATTGCCGGAATTACAATGTCCACAACACTTGTAACTCTTGTAAATGCAACCTGGCTTGGACTGTTGTTAAAGAAGAAGATAGACCTGAAATACGGAATATATTTTAAAAATCTTTTAAAAACAGGAACAGCAGCAGTTATAACCTATTTTATCTGTCTGGTAATCTACAATATAACTCCGGTTTACAATACATGGTTCGGAATTGCATTAAAAACAGCCATAATGGTTATTGTTTGCGGAATTTTATATATTATATCCGCCCTTATTTGCAGGGTTGAATTTGTTTCGGAAATAGCAGGAAGAATAAATGAAACTTTCAGAAATAAAATCGGAAGAAATAAATAATATATTAAAAAACGGCGGCGTAATAGGCTTTGTAACAGATACTGTCTGGGGAATAGGATGTTTGCCGAATTCAAAAGCCGGTGCAGAAAAAATATACAAAATCAAACACAGAGATTTAAATAAACCGCTTATTTTAATGTCAAACAATGTTGAGAACCTGCTTCCATACGTAAAAAACATCTCAGAAAAGGCAACCGAATTAATGGGAAAATTTTTTCCGGGGGCACTAACTATTGTTCTTGAAAAAAGTGAAATAACGGAGAAATACATTACCTCTGACAAAGAAACTGTCGGAATAAGAGTCCCCGATAACAAAACCTTTTCGCGTTTATGTTTATTGATTGAGGGCAATGTTCTCGCAACAACAAGCGCAAATTTTTCCGGTGAAGAACCTGCTCTTGATTTTAATTCTGCTGTTGACAAATTATCAAAAGTTGTTGATATAATTTTTGAAGACGAGGGAGAAAAAGCAAAGGGAATTCCGTCAACCGTTATTTCTGGGGTAAATAATGAAATAAAAATTTTAAGAAAAGGGAGTATAAATATTAATGGATAGAAGAATTTTATTAAATTTTTGTTTAATCATATTTCTTACTTTATTTGCGGTAATTTCATTAGAAGCACATTTGTTTGAAAAAATTCTGTCCGTAAAAGATTTTATATACATTATTACAATGATTTTTGCAGCCGGTGCTTTCTTTACAATAAAATCATTTTCAAAGCTTATAGCCGCAAGCTCAATATTTTTGCCGATATCACTGTGCTACCTTTTTGAAAAGGCAATTAATTCATCAAACAGTACAGAGATAGGTTCAATTATTTTTTTCACACAGGCTTTCGTAATTTTGTTTGCATATATTTGCGGAATTATTACAAAAATAAAAATTTCCAATAAATATAAAAAAGAAGTGAGAAAATATCTGGCAGATAAAGTTATTGAAAATATAGATTCTCCATCCTCATCAAAATTAACCGGAACAAGACGAAATATGACCGTAATGTTTATTGATATAAGAGGTTTTACATCAATGTCCGAAAATCTTTCGGAAACGGAAGTAACAGAAGTTTTGAACGAATATTTTCAGGAGGTCGTACCTGTAATAACAAGATTTAACGGAGTTGTTAACAAATTCATCGGAGATGCCGTTTTGGCAATTTTTGAAGGAGAATCACCGGAAATTCATGCAAAAAATGCCGTAAAAGCAGGGAAAACCATATTAAAAAGATTGCGAGCTTTCCAGACAATCAGAGAAATTGCGGGCAAACCGACTTTTCTCTCGGGAATAGGAATCAATACAGGAAATGTATTTATAGGGAATATAGGAACGGAAGAAAGAAGAGAATATGCAGTTATCGGAGACACGGTTAATCTTGCAAGCCGAACGGAATCTTCAAACAGAATATATAAAACCCAGTTTTTAATCACCGAAAATACATATCAATATGTAAAAGATTTTGCAGATGTAATCAAAATAAGCGATGTCGAAATGCGGGGAAAAAGCCAGAAAATCAATGTTTACGAAGTGTTAAGAGTTTCGGAGATTGAAGAATGACCGATTTCATATCAAAATCCGAATATGAACGAATTAAAAAAGCAACGGATATTGAAATCAGAAACCAATATATAGATATAGAGGGCAGAGAATGTCCTTTTTCCTTTTTTATGAAAAGAGAAATCCTAAAGCTTTCCAAACGCCTCGGAAAAAGTCCAAAATGGGAAGCGCTTGCAAAAGATTTTGAGTATTATTTTCAGGAAAGTTACTCTTACAGAAAACAATGTATAGAAAGATTCATAAAACTTCTGAATTTTGAATTTGAAATCTCAAAAGAAGCACAAAACAACACGAACAATACTTATACAAAAAATGCTGATATATATACAAAAGATGTTATGTATCTTCGCGGAGTAGGTCCCAAAACCGCACAGCTGTTCAATAAATTGGGAATTTATACCGTATACGATTTATTAACTTATTATCCAAAAAAATATATTGATTATTCAAAACGAATTTTAATAAGAGATTTAACAGAAGATACTGACGCAACCGTTTTCGGCACCGTAAGCAAAGTAAAGACATTTACATCAAAGAAAAAACTTACTGTTATGACCGTAACTGTTCAGGATGAAAGTGGCTCACTTGATTTAACGTTTTTTCACACAAGCACAAACAGATTTCTTACAGAACATTACAAATCCAACTTTAAAGCCGGAACAAGACTTATGATATCGGGTAAGGTAAAGGTTGACAGTTATACAAACCGGCTCACTTTATCAAAAATCGAATATCAAAAGGTAGACGGTGATTTTTATGAAAGCGAAAATCTTAATGTCGGCAGAATAGTCCCGATATACGGCTTATGTGAAAACTTAAACATTAAAACACTAAGACGCGCAATTTCAAATGCACTTGAGGATTGGTCAAAAGCCATAAAAAATGTAATTCCCGCAAAAATTAAAGAAGAATACAATTTATTGGAAAAATCTCAGTCACTGAAATCAATCCATTTCCCAAAAAATTTTGAAGAGGCAGAAGCAGCAAGAACTTCACTTGTTTTTGAAGAATTATTTCTTCTTGAACTTAAAATGGGTATTTTAAAACAGGAGCATATAAAAAATATATCTTCAACTAATCTGAAAGTTGAAGATGACGGATTGGTACAGAAATTTTTAAAAGGACTTCCGTTTGAACTGACTTCCGCTCAAAAAAGAGCTATTAATGAAATTTTTAACGATATAAATTCCGGAAAGCCAATGCAAAGATTGTTACAGGGAGATGTAGGTTCGGGCAAAACAGTTGTTGCCTGCACAATGCTTCTTGCTGCCGTTGAAAACGGTTATCAGGCCGCAATTATGGCTCCTACTGAAATTCTTGCGGCGCAGCATTTTAATAATTTTGTATCTTTATTGGCTCCTCTTGGTGTTAATGTTGCGCTTTTCACCTCCTCAAATCCGCAAAAGCAGAAAAAGCTTCTTGAAACAAACTTGCTGAACGGACAAATAGATATTGCCGTCGGAACACATGCATTAATACAAAATAACATAGAATTTAAAAATCTCGGAGCGGTTATTATAGACGAACAGCACAGGTTTGGAGTAAAACAGCGGAACGCTCTGAAAAGTAAAGCTTCTGTTCCCCAAATGCTGACAATGAGCGCAACACCTATTCCGAGAACCCTCGCTCTCACTGTTCACGGAGATTTGGATTTAACCGTTATTGATGAGCTGCCGGCTGGAAGAAAAGAAATCAAGACATCTTTAATAAGACTTTCCGAACATAAAAAAGCTTATGACCTTATAAAAAAAGAAATTGACAAAGGCTATCAGGCATATATAGTTTTTCCGCTTATTGAAGAGTCGGAAACAATTTCCGCAAAAGCTGCAACAAAAGAAGCCGAAACATTAAGAAAAGGTATTTTCAGAGATTACAATGTCGGTTTACTTCACGGGAAAATGTCTGCCGAGAAAAAAGACGATGTAATGAAAGCTTTTAAAGCAAAAAAATACGATATTTTGGTTTCCACAACAGTAATTGAAGTTGGTGTTGATGTACCGAATGCAACGGTTATGATGATTGAAAATGCAGAAAGATTCGGCTTATCACAACTTCATCAGTTAAGAGGAAGAGTCGGCAGAAATTCTCTGCAATCATATTGTATTCTTGTTTCATCTTCGGGTAATCAGGATACTCTTGCAAGATTAAACATAATGACTCAAACGAACGACGGTTTTATCATTGCCGAAAAAGATTTGGAAATAAGAGGTCCGGGAGAATTTTTAGGCATAAGACAGAGCGGTCTGCCCGAATTAAATCTTACCGATTTAACAAAAGATTTAAAAATTCTTGAAATTGCAAGAAAATCAGCTTTTGATTTTTTGGAAAACAATGATATAAAAGATTATCCGATTTTGAATAAATATATTGAAAAGAATTTGAATATTACAAAAAACACGGGTATTCCGGACTAATCCTTTTCCCAGACGTAAATTTCCCACTGACCTTTTGATTTCTTTTCAATAAATTTTAAATTACTGTCCGCTTCTTTTTTAATGACATTTGCAATATGAGAAAATATAAGGAATAAAAGAGGCATACGTTTATATGCTTTAGGCTTTTCAACAAGTTTTTTTATTTTTGTTTCATCAATAAATGATACCGTTTTTAACGAAACAAGTGCAAATTTTGTTTTTGGGGGCATTTTGGCAAAAATAACGGTTCGCAGAGTTTCGCTCAGAATATCGTTATTCCCGTTTTTAAAGTCGTCAAGGAATATTGTTTTCCCGTTTTTTATTATTTCCACATGATTTTCAGGATTAAACAATAATTTATACTGGAAATTATATTTTGTAACAGAATCAATATTATATTTGTCTGTATCGATATATTTTCCGAAACGATTTGCGTTGTAGTATAGCAAAACAATGATGTCATCAGACTGCAATTTTTCTTCCTTAATCAAATCAGCAGGGAGCTTATGTCCTTCTTTTCTTCCGGCTTTTTGCGGAGCATAAGGACTGACAAGAAGATAAAATAATGACAATCCGATTAATGCAGATGTAAATATTTTTTTTATAAACTGCGGTTTTAAAACCGTTAACCCGTATGCAATAATTAAAATAAAAGCCGGATATATTTCACAGGTATATTTTGTTATAAGCACAATTTTACCCGTCATTGAAGCAAGGATTGTTACAAATAAAGTCATAAATGCAGATAAAAAAATCAAGATTATCTGAACATTTTTTCTGAAAAGAGAATAAATTATGCTGACTGAAGCAATAATCAGCGGTATTACAGCAAACAGCCAATATCCGATGCTCGCATTACCTTTATGAAACAACAAATTCTTAATACCTGCCGGAGTATTAATTAAATTTATTTGAATAGGCGAAATATAATCGGCAAAAACAAAAAATAATTTTGTCATTGAAAAATCAGACCAAAATTGTGAAATATAGCTTGAAACCATCGTTTTCAGAATAAACGAAGCAAAGGGAAGAATAGTTAAAATAATTCCGAGGGACATTAATATTATCGGCTTATTTGTAATTAATTTCTGCTTTTTAAGATAGAAAAACAAAAATAACAAATTAAAAAAAACAAAAACAAAACCGATTGTATGTGTCAGGATAATAAGCACATTCGCAAGAAAAAATACCAAGTAATTAAATAACGAGCGATTTTTTAATAATTTTAAAAAGAACAGCACCAACAAAAAAGAGAAGAGAGTTAATAATCCGTAAAATCTGACTTCCTGCGAAAAATAAATCATAAATCCGCTAATTGCAACCAAAATGGCACTCATCAAACCTGATTTATCATCTTTCAATTCCTTTCCGGCAAAAAATGATACTATAATACATAAAAATCCCGGAATAACAGACGAAATTCTCAGACATAAATCAGAATCACCAAACAAAAAAGTCCAAAATTTCAAATAAACATAATAAAAAGGCATATGACAATTTTGATAAGCCTCATTCATGAACGCAGAGAATAAAGGCTTGGAAGAAATATACCAGCTTATGTATTCGTCATTCCAAAGTCCCTCCGGCTTATCTATACAGGTAAGTCTGAGAAGCAAACCGAAAAGAGCTATTAAAAATAAATTAAAATAAATTCTTTTAGAGGACATACAACCTTAATTTTTATGATATTATTAATTATAATAATATAAAAAGTTTTTGGCATAAAGAATAAAAATAATGAAATTAATAATACAAATACCCGCTTATAATGAAGAATTATCCCTGCCCGTGACTCTGTCCGCAATCAAAAGAGAGTATGACGGCATAGATGAAGTAGAAATACTTGTAATTGATGACGGAAGCACAGACAGAACTTCTTCCATAGCTGAAGATTACGGTGTAGAGCACATTATAAAACTGCGCAATAATATGGGTTTGGCAAAAGCATTTTCAATAGGTTTGCAATGTGCAATTGACAGAGGAGCGGATATAATAGTAAATATTGATGCAGATAATCAATATAATGCCCAGGATATAGACAAACTCATTTATCCCATAATCAGTAATGAAGCCGATATAGTAATCGGGACACGACCTATTAACAGAATCAAACATTTTTCATGGATGAAAAAGTTTTTACAAAGAATTGGCTCAAAAGTTGTAAGACTTTTAAGCAGTACCGGAACAGAGGACGCACCAAGCGGGTTTAGGGCATTTTCAAGAAAAGCCGCAATGATGATGAATGTTTTTGACAATTATACATACACCATTGAAACAATTATGCAATCAAAAGCCAAAGGTTTAACAATTGCTTCAGTACCAATAAGAACAAATGATTGTTACAGGAAATCAAAATTAGTAAAAAATATTTTTTCATATTTAAAACAATCTTCTTTTACCGTTATAAGAATGTTTATGATATACAGACCTTTCAGATTTTTTGTAATCATAGGGAGTATACTTTTATTTATCGGGGCTTTATTCTGGATAAGATTTATCGGTATGTATTTTCTCGGATTAGGACAGGGAAATTTCCAGTCGCTTATTTTATCTTCGGTATTTATGATAATAGGTTTCCAAACTGCTGTTTTGGGTGTTATAGCGGAACTTCTCGGTATAAACAGAAAACTTATTGAAGATGTACAGATTCGTGTTAAAAAATTAGAGCAAAAATAGCTCTAAAATATTAATCAGGCGGTTATTATAATTTGTTTTTCTTTTAGCGTAATTTTTTACGGATATGAGAAAATTTATAATTATATTTTTAGTAAGTATCTGCATTTTTAATTCTGATTTTGTATTCGCAAAAGAGCAAACAGACACAACTATTTGGGAATTTTCAAAAGACGATTTTGTTGAACATATTTTAAAAGGTGATGAAACTTTTTTTCAAAAGCAAAACAGAGAAAAGGTTGAAACCGAACTGGAAAAAATACTTGATATAAAATTGGTTCCGACAGATTTAAAAACATGTCTTGAAGTTGCAATTGAGCAAAACTATGCAATAAAAGCCAAAACGGCAGAAGTCAAAGAAAACTTATGGTATAAAAGGTACGGATATGCGAGAATTGTTCCCGATTCAACCTATAATTACCAATCAAAATGGCTTCAGGGTACATATTTGGTCGGCGGTATCGTCCCGGCCAGTGTTAATGAAGATACAATCCAAAGTTATTTTGATTTTATTTGGAATGTCTTTGACCAGGGGAAAGTTTTTTTCTATATTTCCCAGAGAAGAAGCCTGCATAAAGCAGCAATTGCACAAAAAGAATTCACAAAAGACGAAATCATTTTGAATACAACCCTGACATATTATGACCTTTTGAACAAAAAAGCAGAATTAGACGTATATTCAACAAACCTGATTGACAGAACCGCTCAATACAAACTGACACAGGCAAGATATCAGGCAGGGGTTGGAACAAGATTTGACATATACAGAGCGGAGGCAGAACTTGCAAAAGCAAAACAGGATTATGTTACAGCATTTAATACAATCCGAACCTCACAGGCAAAACTTGCAAATTATACAGGAATTGATGTAACAATTCCCCTGTATCCCAAAGAAACAAAAATTGAACCAAAAGAGCTTATTCAGGAAAAACCGGAAACATTAATCGAATGGGCAAAAATTTCAAGGCAGGATTTAATTGCGGAAAAAAAGCGAATTGATGCGGCAAAAGCAGAAAGAAGCAGTCAATATATGGATTTCGTTCCAAATATTACATTTGAATATCAAAATGCATGGTTCGGAACAAAAAGAAGAGGTCTGTTTCCCAGTAATACTTTTACATTGTCACTGACAGCACCGTTAGGACAAAATTCAGGTTTTGGAACTTTTACAAAAATCAAAGCTCATACGGCACACGTGCAGGCAATGAAACATAACTGGACTCAGATGTTAAGAAATATAGAAACAAATATTATTACTTCATATCAGGCATCCGAAAGTGCAAAAGAGAGAATTGAAGCTACAAAACAAGAGGTTTACGCCTCCGAAAAAAGTTTAGAAAACTCGATTGTTTTGATGAATGCAGGACTTGCAACTTTTATAGACGTTATTCAGGCACAAAATTTAAAGGTTAATGCACAAATCAGGCTGATACAAAACATAACCGATTTTAACAAATCACAGGCTCAAATACTTTTTGATTCGGGTGTCATTTCCAAAGATAATGTCCTTAACGGCATGGAGCATAATCCCTGAAGGAAACCAACTACTTCAAGTCCGTGAAAATCAAATAATTTTTTGCATTTTTGATTTTCTCTCGAATAGCAATAAACCGTGTAAGCACCTAAAATCGCCTCTAATTCCGATACCGGAAGCATATTTGTCGGAAGCGAGCGCATATTGAGTTTTTCTCTCAAGCCATACTGCAAAGCTTTACAATCAGCGGGACTTCTTTCGAGGAAAGCATCATTACAGCCAAAAGCCATTTTTACATTGTGTATGTCAAATCTGAATATATCGTAACCGGACGTTTTCAACTCTCTGAAAAAGTCCGTACCTTTTTTGGAAAACCTGTCAGCCCAGCCATCCGTATTTTTTATACGCGAATTTAAGTTTACAGGATGATAAACCCTTGAAACATATTTCCATTTATTACTTATCATAACTTCGTTTTTTGACATTGAAACAGCAATAACCGAATTTTTTACACCCGACATTGTCGTCAAAAAATTATGAATATCATGCATCGAAAATAATTTATCCAAAGATATAACATTCAAATTTTCATCAATTACCGCAACCGCAGACTCAGTCGACGGAATTGAAGAAAATGAAATTCCTATAAATGTCTTTTTATCTTTAAATTGGGGCAATATTTTGTTTTCCATAAAATTTTTTTATCGTAAAGACAATGTTTACGTAGGTTTACAAATTGTCTTATATTTGATTTGTGATAGTATTATAACATAAAAAGAAAAATATAAGTAATGGAGAAATATATTGTTTTTAGCAGAAAAAGAACAAATAAAACGAGATATAACAAAGCTCAGAAAACCAAAAATATTGGTAATAGGTGACGTTGCAATTGACGAAATGATTTACGGTAACACGGAAAGAATTTCAAGAGAAGCACCCGTTTTAATTTTAAGGCATACAAAAACAAAAATTATACTCGGAGCAGCGTCAAACGCAGCACACAATATTGCGTCAATCAACGGCGGAAAGGTTTCAATTATAGGCACATACGGAAATGATTATTACGGGCCGATTTTGCTTGAAGCCTTTAAAAACGCAAAAGTTGATACCTCTTATATGGTGCTTGCCCCTGAAAGAAGCACCACCGTAAAAACCCGTATTTCAGGTTCTTGTTCGCAATCTGTTACACAGCAGATTGTCAGAATTGACAGAGAAACAAAAGAACCCCTTTCGCCCGAAACGGAGAAAAAGGTTATAGAAAATATAAAAAAAGCAATTCCTGAATTTGATGCAGTAATTCTTTCCGATTATCAAATAGGCAATATGACAAAAAAAGTGATAAAAACCGCAATAGACACGGCACGAAAATATAAAAAGATAATTATTGCAGATGTTCAGAAAGATATGGACATGTACAGAGGTGTTACGGCAATGACACCAAATCAGCCAGATACGGAAAAATTTGTCGGCTTTAACATTACGGATGAAAAAACCCTTAAGAAAGCAGGTGAAAAGCTTATAAATAAAGCTAAAACCGAGTTAATGCTTATAACAAGAGGCGGGGACGGAATGGCGGTATTTTCAAAAGACGGAACATACTCACCTATTCCTGTTTTTAACAAAACAGATGTATTTGATGTAACAGGTGCGGGAGATACTGTTGTTGCAACGTTTACACTTGCACTTGCCGCGGGACTTTCACCCAAACATGCCGCAATAATAGGTAATTTGGCAGCGAGCATTGTCATTCGTTCATTTGGCTGTGCCGTTACAAACATAAAAGAAATGATTAAAGTTGCAGATAAGATAAATTTTGAAAAATTTAGAGGTTAATTATGAAATCACCATTTGAAAATTTTAAAAAAGCGGACTTTGCTATTGTCGGGGGAGCGGTCCTTGTACTTGTCGTTCTCATCTTGGCAGCATTGGGAGCAAATAAATATTTCTTCAAAACTCCGGTTCTTGAAGAAAGAGATGTATATTTTTCAGTATTCTTCCGGGGGGTTACTATTACTGATAATCAGGTTCCTTTCAAAGTCGGCGAAAGAACATTTATCACGATAAGAAATGTTCCTTACACAAAATTATATATAACAGATGTAAAATTTGACCCGAGAAGAATTTTACTGGAAACAGAAAAGAAAGGTAATTATCAGCCTGTTGTAGATATTTCCGAACCCTGTCTTTTTGATTTTATAGTTACGGTAAAAGACAGAGCAAAACTTACCGAGGATGGTGCGGTTATCGGCGGAAACAAAGTCAAAATAGGCATTCCTGTTGTATTAGAGGGTATGAATTACAAATTAACGGGTGTCATTTCAAATGTTCAGTTAAAAATGCCGTCTAATCAAACAACGCAGCAAAATAACCAAAACGGTAATCAATAATGTATCTTGAAAGTAAAATTTTCGGGTTAATAAACAAATTATTATTCTTTATACAGGGTAAATTTGCTTCAATAACCGAAAAATCATATATTTTAAACAATATAGACAATTTATTATTCTTTTTAATTTGTACGGGAATAATAGCTTCTTTAGTCTGCGGAAACGGAGTAACCGCTGTTTTGCTGTGCGTTACTACGGCTTTTTTCTTATTAACTTTAATTTTGAAAAAAGGTGCTTGTTTATTTCTTGAAAAAAGTACTTTTTTCTTACTGTTATATTTTATTATGGCACTTGTAAGCACCGTAAACTCAACAATGATGAGTCAAAGTTTTACAGGTCTTTCAAAAACCGTTTTATATTTATCGTTCTATTTATCGGTATTGCAATATTTACGACTTCATAAAGAAAAAATATACACAGTTATCGGAATAATTTCTCTGACTGTTTGTTTTGAATCAATTATTGCAGTCTTACAGAATAATGCGGGTGTTTTGAGCGTTGCGACATGGCAGGATACAAGAACTTTAAACCCCGAACTCGTTTTAACCAGGGTCTATGGAACTTTAAAGCCTTATAATCCCAATCTTTTGGGCGGCTTTTTGATTGCTGCGTCACCTTTTTTATGGTTGCAGGCTCTTTTAAAATTTTCGGATAAAAAGTTCGTTCCGTTTGTTATATATTCTGCTTTTTCTGCTGCATCAATCGGCGCCATCTTTATGACTGGCTGCAGAGGTGCATATATTGCACTGTTCTTTATGGTTATTGGGTTAATTATCGTTTTATACAATGTAATAAAAAGTTTTTATCCGGATTTATACAACAAAATCAGCCGACACAAAAAATCAATCGTAATATTTATCACGGCAGCTTCTGCAGCAACACTTGTCTGTTTCCCAAAAATATTCAACAGAATTTTATCTATCTTTGCAATGAGAAACGACAGTTCAACTTCGTTCAGAATGAATGTTTATTCATCTTCCATAGAAATGTTTAAAGATAACGTATTATTCGGAATCGGATGCGGAAACAAAGTATTTAGAGAAATATACGGACTTTATATGCTTTCGGGGTTTGATGCGCTGAGTGCATATTCGGTATTTTTGGAAACAGCTGTTGAAAGCGGTATTTTTGCACTGATATTTTATCTTTTGTTTACATTCTTTTTGATAAAATACTCAATAAAAGCATATATCAATGTTTCAGACATAAAATCAAAATTAGTATTGGGAATATTATTGTTAAGTATAATCGGTGTACTCATTCACGGTTTATTTGATACAATATATTTCAGACCGCAGGTTCAGTTAATATTCTGGACAGCAGTTGCGGTATTAACAATAAAATCGGATTATTCCGAAACAACAGGCAAAAATTAAGAATAAGGAAAAATAAAATGGCAGATATGGAAAAACCAAAAAGACAAAGACAAAAAGAACAAGACCCCGTTGAAAGAAGGAAGAATTTTGATGCGGTAGAAAGTAATCTGACACCGGAACAGGTGAAAGCGGAAGCTTCAAGATGCTTAAACTGCAAAAATCCGAGATGTGTCAGCGGTTGTCCCGTAAATATTAATATTCCGAAATTCATTGAAGCAATAAAAAATAATGAGCTTGAAGAAGCGGGAAAAATCATCAGGAATAGTAGTTTTCTGCCATCCGTATGCGGAAGGGTATGTCCGCAGGAAAGACAATGCGAAGGAAAATGTGTTCTCGGAATAAAATCCGAACCGATAGCTATCGGAGCGTTGGAAAGATATGTCGGCGATAATACGGACGCAGTTGCAGAAGTTAAAAGTCCGACAGGCAAAAAAGTTGCAATTATAGGCTCAGGTTGTGCAGGTATAACTGCTGCGGCTGATTTAAGAAAAGAAGGTCACGAAGTCGTTGTATTTGAAGCTCTGCACAAACTCGGCGGTGTTTTAAGATATGGTATTCCGCCATTCAGACTTCCGAGAAAATTTCTCGACAGGGAAATTAATTCCCTGAAAGCACTCGGCGTAAAATTTTTAACCAACGTAGTTGCAGGAAAATCTATCACGATAAAACAATTAAAAGAAGACGGATTTGACGCAGTATTTATATGTTCGGGGGCAGGGTTACCCAAAATGCTCGGTATAAAAGGTGAAAACCTCAACGGAGTATATTCCGCGAACGAATTTTTAACAAGGGTAAACTTAATGAATGCAAATTCTCCCGATTCTCCGACGCCTTTAAAAACAGGTAAAAGAGCTATTGTCGTAGGAGGCGGTAATGTAGCAATGGATGCTGCAAGAGTTGCTGTAAGAACAGGTTTTGAAAGCGTAAAAATCGTTTACAGAAGAACCGAAGCCGAACTTCCCGCAAGATTAGAAGAAATAAGACACGCAAAAGAAGAAGGGGTTATATTCCAGTTCTTACATAATCCTGTCGAAGTTCTGGGTGAGGATGGTTTTGTAAAAGCTGCAAAACTTGAAATTATGGAGCTTGGTGAACCCGATGAATCTGGCAGAAGAAGTCCGGTTCCGACGGGTAAATTTGTAACCGAAGATGTCGATACTTTCATTGTTGCCCTTGGCACAGGTCCAAATCCGATTATTCAGTCTTCAATCGCTGAGGATGGTTTAAACCTCGAAACAGACAGAAAAGGTTACATTGTGATTGACGCAGAAACAGGAAAAACTTCAATTGACGGCGTATATGCAGGCGGTGATGTTGCACCGGTCGGAACTTCAAACGCAATTAATGCAATGGGCGCAGGTAAACGTGCAGCAAAGGCAATTAATGAATATCTGAAACAATAATATCAAGGTAGTATAATAATGCTTAAAAAAATTAATATTAATAATTTTTTATTAATACTGCTATTGTTTATTGTTTTAGTGAGTATCGCATATAGTGTTTTTTGTTTTGCACAAAACAATGTTCCGATATATGAAGACTTATTCGTGGGTCTTTTGAAAAAAGGTGATATATTAAATCAGTTTTTTAAAAATGTTTATCACGGCAGGTATGTGAGTGATTTTATAACCTGCATGCTCGGTTCTGTTATACCTAAAGTATTGGGATTACACCCTGTTACTTTTTACCGTACTGTAGTACCTGTCATTAAAGGCATTTTTTTATTCATATTATTTTTTCAAATAAGTAAATATTATTACAGAAATAAAAACTATGATTTGTTTTTACCTGTAATGATTTTTTTTATGTATATACAATTCCAGTTTACATACGCTTTTAAATATCAAGATATTGAATTATGCTCGTTTTACGGTTTTATTTTTCCTTTTATATTTTTTAATTTATTCTGGTATAAATTTATTCAGACAGATTTTTCAAATCTTTCAAAAAAAGACCTCAGACTTTTTATTGTATATGCCTTTTTCCTCGGAATTTCCACAGAATTTACCAACATCGTTTCTTTTATAGCATTATTAATGCTTTTAATTTTCCAAAAAGAAATAAGAAAAAAAATTATGCCCGTCTTTATTTCTCTTTCCATAGGGATTGGACTTTATTACATGCATCTTAATTGGGCTATGGATATAGAAGACCGCGGCTCAATTTTTGGTAATTTAAACACCTTAAAAACCGGCTTGATAAATTGGATTCAGCCTTTTCTTGTTTCATTAACCGATATTATGATACATAAATACGGTATTTTTTTATTATTAATATTAATTTTTTCAACAATAATTTATATCAAAGAAAAAAGCTTTAATAAACTAATTTTCCCATATTCTTTATTAACAGGTTGTTTATTTTTTTCATTTCTTCTTACGGGAGACCCTAATTATGACAGATGTGAAAATAATTGTTGGCTGTACCACTTTGATATTGTAAGCCAATATACAGTATTTTTCACAATCATTGTTTTATATCTGTTCAATAATACTGAAATAAAAGAAATATACAAAAAACTGTTAATGATAATCATTATGGGAACTGCATTATGCTTCTGCTACAATAAAAATGATAATTTTATTATTAATATTTTCAAACACGGACTCAAAACAAGTATTATAATGTTCAAAGAAAAAGATAATTTAGACAACAATGCAGCTCTTTATCCTGCTAAAAGCAGATATTTATTAGAAAAAATCAATTATTTTAATGTTAAAAATGACATTGATATTGCTGTAATTCCTGATGCAAACTATGTAAATACATATTTTTGCAGCGAATACATTTATATGGATTTAGTATACGGTCTGCCCAATAAATCAGACCATTATTTTTGTTCTTATCAAGAATTTTCAGATATAAAAAGTGCCTATCAACAATACCTCAAAGACGGCGGCGAAGAAATTTCCAATAAAGAAATCGAACGTGCGGATTTTCAGAAGTTATTAGATGATGCAAAAAGAACATCAAAGTAAAACTTATATTATTTCAGGTATTTTTCAACTGAAATTTTAGCTTTTTGAACTGCAGATTCTTTATCGAAAGCAATATCATTTTCGTTAATAAATTTTGACAGTCCCAAATCAAGAATTTTTTTTGCAATTTCTTCGTTTTTCATAACAAGTATTACATTCGTACCGTGACCTTTAAATCTGCCAACAATTTCTTCCAGCACAAAAACTGCGGAGAGATCAATTGTCACAACTCTTCTGCAATACAAAATCAGGCATTTCATATCTCTTGCCATTTTTTCCACTTGATTTAATACAAGTGCCGAGGAACCAAAAAAGAATGCCCCGTCAATTCTTACAAAAGAAATGAGGTTATCGTATTTTTCATCAATAAGATTTTCTTCAATATCACCAATTTCCTCCAGTTTTACATTCTGAACATTTGTCTGTTCGGAAACACTTGCTGCAAAAAGCAATGAAGAAATAACAATTCCGACACCTACGGCAAATATTAAATCGTGAAAAACGGTAAGAATGAAAACAATAGCCATAACTGCAGATTCTCTTCTTGAAATATTTTTTATAACACTAAGGAATTTATAATCAATAATATCAACACCAACTTTTATAAGAATTGCAGCCAAAACGCAAAGCGGTATCTTAGATGCCACAGGTGAAAGCACTATCAGTACCACAAGCAAAAACAAACAATGAACAACACCGGATAATCTGTCAGTACCGCCGGATTTTATATTAACTGCCGTTCTCATTGTTGCACCCGCACCAGCAAGACCTCCAAACATACCCGCTACGGCATTACCGATACCCTGCCCGATAAGTTCTTTATTACTGTTATGTTTTGTTCTTGTCATAGAATCCGCAACCAAAGATGTTAACAGAGAATCTATTGCGCCCAAAACAGCAAGAGTAAGTGCAGGCGGGAGAATTACAGAAATCTCATCCAGTCCTATTAAACCGATTTGAAGATGAGGAAGTCCTTTGGGGATTTCGCCGATAACAGGTATATCGAAATGAAAAATAACCGAAATTAACGTTGCTGTTATCAATGCCAAAAGAGATGAGGGAACAACTTTTTCTATTTTTTTGGGTGTATAAAAAATAATACCAAAAGTAATTAATGCAAGAATAAGACATTCAAGATTAACCGTCTGAAGCACAGCAGGATAACTTTTTACTGTCTGAAGTACATTTCCGAGAGCATTATGACCGAGCAAAGGATTAATTTGGAGCAAGATGATAATTGCGCCAACACCGGACATAAAGCCTGATATAACAGGATAAGGAACATATTGTATCAGATTTCCTACTTTCAAAAGACCTAAAAGTATCTGGAATAAACCTGCAACCAAAATTGTTGCACAAATAACCTTTGGATTATTCGGGAAAAGCGCAATTACGCCCGCAACAACAACCGTCATTGGACCTGTCGGACCCGAAATCTGGGTTTTTGTTCCCCCGAAAACAGCAGCAAAGAATGAAACAATTATTGCTCCGTATAACCCTGCCGCAGCACCCATTCCGCTCGCCATACCAAATGCCAGTGCCAGAGGAAGCGCTATTACACCTGCTGTTAATCCTCCGTAAATATTGCCTTTTAATTTATATCTCGTTGAGTTTTTCATATTATTACCCGCTTATCTCTGTTAAAGGTTTTATTGCTCTTTCAAAAATACCCGTACAATAAGAAATTAAAATACCGTAATTTGTTATAGGAATATTTTTTTCCCGTGATTTTGAAATTCTGTACAATATTTCACGCCTGTTTGTCATACATCCGCCACAATGAACAATCAAAGAATATTTTTCTATATCTTTTGGAAATTCATGTGAAGAAACATGTTCAAAAGTTAATTTTTTTCCTGTCTTTTTCCTGATAAGGGCAGGAATTTTCACTCTGCCTATATCATCATCTATCGGGTGATGAGTACAGCTCTCACATATTAACACTTTATCACCGTCTTTTAAGGCCTCAATCGCTCTTACCCCGTCAACGAACGTTTGAAAATCTCCTTTCAGTCTTGCAAAAATTATTGAGAAAGACGTAAGAGGAATATTTTGAGGAACAATTTCCGAAACTTCATTAAAAGCCTGTGAGTCTGTAATAACCAGTTTAGGTGGATTTTTCAATGCCTCTAATGTAATTTTTAACGTTTTTTCGGTTGTAACCACTGCGACACATTTTTTATCCAAAAGCTCTCTGATAACATTAACCTGAGGCAAAATCAGCCTGCCTTTCGGAGCCTCTTTATCAATCGGAGTAACAAGAACCGCAATATCCTCTTCATTCACAAGATTTTTAAGTATTTGAGGCTCTTCTATCAACTCCCGGGGAACACTTTTAATCAATGCCTCTCTTATTTTGGAAGAAATATCATCATCATTTTTAGCCGAGCATTCAATCTGGTAATCACTCATTTCCTGTATCTGAATTAATTTTTCTTTGCTGATTTTTTTCTCATCAGTTTTGTTTATAACTGCAACAACAGGAATTTTATTTTGTTTAAAACCGTTTGCAAGCTCTGTTTCCAATTCATCCCAGCCGTTATAGTCTGAAACAATTATTGCAACATCACATCTTTGAGTTATTTTTTCAGTTTTTTCAACTCTTTTCCCTCCGAGAATTCCGACATCATCAATTCCTGCCGTATCAATAAAAACAACCGAACCGAGAGGAAGCATTTCCATTGCTTTTTCAACACTGTCGGTTGTTGTTCCGGCAACATCGGAAACAATTGAAGTATCCTGATGAGTAATTTTATTGACAAGGGAAGATTTTCCGACATTTCTTTTGCCGAAAATACCTATATGAATTCTCATGGACTTAGGTGTCTGCTCAATTTTCGACATTTATTTCTTCCCTGATTTTAATATTATTTTTGAGCAAATAATATACCGAAACAACTGAATAAACAATAATCAAAATTATCTGATGGGAAAGCGCAACACTGAGAGCAACCGATTTATCCACGCCAAATAATTCAAGAGCAAGAATAAAAGAATATTGATAAAGACCGACATACATAGATGATGATGGTATTATCGTGGAAAGAGCAATAAATGATGTTACCAAAAGACCTGCAACCCAGCTTATATGTATATTGTAGCCGTGAAGAAGTATATTTACAAAAATACAATCTCCTGACCACGCAATAATACAAAGAAGTAATGCGTAAATAAGCTTATTTTTCTTTGTAAAAGTTTCAAACCCCATTACGAAAGAATTTAAAAAAGGATTTATCCTGTCAATATTGGTAATTATAAATTCGGAAAATTTATCCGGTAATTTTTTTGAATATTCTTTAATATACATGCAAATATTATCAACTAATTTATTTTTGCATATATAAAACATTATTCCGAAACTTACGGCAAACAGAACTGAAGCCGTAACTGAAAGTTTTATCATAAAAGAAGAATGCCCGTAACAACACATACCGATTAACAAAATGCTTACAACGGTCAACCCGTCCAAAATTCTTTCTGCAGCAACCGTTCCTATAACATTCAGCTTTGAAATCTTATATTTTTCACCAAAATAACACCCTCTGAAAATATCCCCCGCTCTTGCAGGCAGAAAAACATTTAACAGATTAGATGTCATATAAATAGAATATAAATCGGAAAATCTGCAATTATTATCGGGTAAAAGAACTTTCCATCTCAATGCCCTCATCATCATTATAAGTATGAAGAAAATACCCAAAATCAATAAATATTCCAATTGAAAATTTTTAAAAGTTTTTATAACTTCTTCAAAATTGATATTATAAAAAACAATGACCGTAAAAATCAAAGTAATAATTAAGGCAAATATATTTCTTTTCTTCAGTTTCATTTATTTTCCGTTTTGCACTTAAAAATGGCACTTATAAATTAATTATAACGCAATATTAAAGCTAATGAACAATATTTTTAATTTTACTACACAATTTTTAAACTTAAATTATTTATTTTTTCAATTAATTCAAGCTTTTTCTTTAAAAATGAATACTGATTGTTTCTGAAACCGTATAATTCTTCGGGAGCAAATCTCTTTTTGACAAAATTAAGATAATTTTCAGCCTCGGAATATCTCTGCAAAGAAATCAAAATATTTATTTTTAACTCACAAAGCTGTGTGAAAATATTATTATTAAATGTATTAAGCTTATTTATTGCATTTTCACAAAAAGCAAGCGCCTGATTATATTTTCCTGCAATTTCATACAAAGAAGCTATTGAAGCAAGCAATACCGCATCATCCGGTTTTAAAGCGGCAGCCAGAGTATAATCATCAAGAGCGTCGGCAGTTTTTCCGACTGAATATTTTATGTCGCCCCTTAATTTTAAACACTTTGCATGCGCAGGAGTAAGCTTTATTGCTTCATCTAACTTTTTTATCGCTTTTTTATATTGACCGAAATAAAAAAAACAATCTTCTGCTTCTCTGTACAATTTTTCGGTATTTATATTAATTACGTTGTCATCACGAAAGACTTTATTATTTATTATAGAATTTAACATTTTTATATATCACCAATTCACAATACATAAATAATAATTTCTTTTTTGCGAAAAGGCTACTGCTATAAGCGAATTCATTTTTTCAAAATCATGAAAAGCCATGTATTACATGCGTTTTCATGATTTTTATTTTAAAATTTACATTCTTTACAAAATTATAAAAAATTTTACAGTTTTCCCAAAAACCTTTGTTATTCCTGCATTTCCGGTAAAACAAGTTTGTTAACTTTTGTTTATGAAAAATTTTAAATCATCGGGCATGCCCGCTTTAAATATTGAAAGACACGGCATGACATCATTTGTAAATATGAAAAACAGAATAAAAAATAAAAAATAAATTTTTTAAAACAAGTTAATTTTGGTATAAAATATACTAAACAGACTAATTAACAATACTTGGAGGTCATGGTGAATTTAGGTTTGGAAGAAAAAATTGAATTAAGCGAAAATGCGATAAAGGTTCTTGAAAGAAGATATTTAAAAAGAGATAAAAACGGTGTCTGCACAGAAGAACCGAAAGATTTATTTATAAGAGTTGCAAAAACACTGGCACAGGCAGACGAAATTTACGGTGCAACAGAAGATGAAATCATGGAAACAGCACGTGAATTTTATCACTATATTGCAACAAAAAAATTTATGCCCAACAGTCCGACATTAATGAATGCAGGTCGTGAACTCGGTCAATTGGCAGCGTGCTTTGTTCTTCCCGTAGAAGATTCTTTAGAGGGTATTTTTGAAACAATTAAAAATACTGCTTTAATTCATAAAAGCGGAGGGGGAACAGGTTTTTCATTCTCAAGATTAAGACCTAAAAACGATATCGTAAAAACAACTATGGGTGTTTCCTCCGGCCCTGTATCTTTTATGGAAGTTTTCAATGCTGCAACTGAAGCAATAAAACAGGGCGGAACAAGAAGAGGTGCAAATATGGGCATCCTGAGAGTTGACCACCCCGATATACTCGATTTTATTGATTGTAAATTTGATAATAACAAATTAAACAATTTCAACATTTCAGTCGCTGTAACGGATAAGTTTATGGAAGCCGTCAAAAACAATACGGACTATGAACTTTATCACCCGAGAACAAAAGAAGTTATGGGAACAATGAATGCAAGAAAAGTGTTCGACATAATAGTTGACCACGCATGGAAGAACGGAGAACCCGGAATTGTATTCATTGATAAAATGAATGCAGATAACCCAACCCCTTTAATAGGTGAAATAGAATCTACAAATCCCTGCGGAGAAGTTCCGCTTCTTCCGTTTGAAGCTTGTAACCTCGGTTCAATTAATTTGGGGCAGTTTGTAAACAATAAAGTTATAGACTGGGAAGAACTCGCAAAAGTAACAAGAATGGCAATACATTTTCTTGATAACGTAATTGCAATCAATAATTATCCTTTAACAAAAATAGCCGATATGGTTACCAACAACAGAAAAATCGGTCTTGGAGTCATGGGTTGGGCGGATATGCTTATGAAAATGGAAATTGCCTATAACTCTGAAGAGGGAACAAAACTCGGCGCACAAGTCATAGAGTTTATTGACTACCAATCCAAACTTGAATCAATTGAACTTTCAAAATCAAGAGGAAGATTTAATAACTTCAAAGGCTCAATTTACGACGGCAGACACTGGTTATCGGAAAAATATACAGGAAAATCAGCAGGCATGGTTTCCGATGAACAATGGAAAAAAATGGATGAAGATATACAAAAATACGGACTTAGAAATGCCACAACAACATGTATTGCACCAACAGGAACAATAAGCATGATTGCGGGAGCTTCAGGCGGTGTTGAACCGTTATTCGGACTTGTATTTGAAAGATACATCATGGACGGAACACAAATGCTTGAAGTTAATCCTATTTTCAAAAAATATGCAGAAGACAACGGATTTTACTCTGAAGAACTTATGAAAAAAATAGCTCCGACAGGTTCTTTAAAGCACATTGACGGAATTCCGGAAGAAGCAAAAAGAATTTTCGTAACAGCTCACGACGTTTCACCCGAATGGCATGTCAAGATGCAGGCTGCATTCCAGTTCCACACGGATAATGCCGTTTCCAAGACAATTAACTTTGAAGAAGATGCAACACGTGAAGATATCGCAAAATCTTATATGCTTTCTTATGATTACAACTTAAAAGGAACAACCGTTTACAGAAACAATTCAAGGACATTCCAGCCGATGAATCTTGAAAAAAAGAAGAAACCCGAAGTTGAACTTAAACCCGTTGAAGAAGTAAAAAAAGAAGAAAAGAAAAAACCGATAGTTGAAGAAATCGACGGCGTAAAAAAACTCGTTTGCCCCGAATGCGGAAGTAAATTTGAATTTGCCGAAGGTTGTTTCATCTGCTTAAATTGCGGTTATTCGGGATGTGCATAAATCACTTTTTTGACTGATGAAAATTCATCCATGTTGAAATAAGATTTTTAGCATAGTATGATATGAATAATTCAGGAGAAATAAGCAATGAATCAGATTATAAAAACAGCGTGGGATTTAAACGAAAACTGCGAAAACAGATATAAGTTAGTTTATGAAATCGCAGAACTTGCAAAAAGACTGGTAGACGAAAACCAGTCAAAAAGAGCAAAAGATGAATTCGGATTTGAAGAATACGGTTGCGACAACTCAATTAAAAAGGAAAATCCTGTTGAGCATGCCATTATTGTAAAATCTTCGGAAACAGATGAATCAGGTCTTGTAGGTTAATAAAGTTATCAGATAAAAAGAAGCACCCGAACGGGTGCTTTTTTGTTAATAAAATCTCTATCTTCTCATTTTTGCCGCATTGTTAATTCAATGCAAGCAACCTTCTTTTTTCAATTCCTGCTTCGGAATTCACGGTTTTTGCATTCATTATAGCCATTGCTCTTCTCTTTTTGGCACCTTCAAGTAAAAATTCCACACTGCCTGAAATGTTATTGTTAAGTACCGACAATTTCTTTATCATTAATGCAAATTCCTATACACTGCTTACTGATTATTTGTCGGTTGTTATATTAAAAATCTTTAGTTTTAATTTTACTATTGTAATATTTGTTTACAAAATTCTTAAAAATCAGTGCAAATACTTCATATTGCTTTTTCTTATAATATAAGACGAACAGCCCCAACCCCATCCGTTTTTTGTGCAATCATTGAAGTCAATAGGATAAACACCATCAACATTTATATAATAGTAAAATACATCTTTTCCAATTGTATTTGGAGCTTTTGAACCGTTAATATCGTATCCGACAGAAGCACAAATATCTCGGATATTTGAAAGAGATGGTTGTTGAAAAACACATTTACCGTCATATTTTGAAAGCCACATCAAACTACCGTCTGCTAAAACAAATTTGGGCGCATTACCCGAAGTTGTTGAGTATACATCGCCATTCAGGTAATATAAAGTTCCTCTGGGGTAACACTCGCTGCTTGTACCACAATCTTTTGCAAGCGAAATATACGGTTTTAAATAATTCCACAGCTGTGTCGAATCGGAAAATTCCCAACCCATAATCGGACCATTTTGGTTCTCTGCAAGTTTTTTTGCCTGAGCAATTGTGCTGAGTCCCTTTTTAACTTTTGAAACTGTTGAGCTTTCAACATAGGTATTTACAAGCGGTGAAATTGTCAAAGCCGCTACAACTCCGATAATTACAAGCGTTATCAGCACTTCTGCAAGCGTGAAGCCGTTTTTGTATATTTTAAATTTGCGCAAACAATTTTTCATGCTTTCAGTATAACATATTTTAAAAACAGAAACTAGCGCACCACCGCTTCTATTCTATTCAATTAGAGAGCCTATGACTATTGGGTTTTAGCGTCAATTCTTTTTTTGTAAATTTTTGTAACCTGTTGGTAATTTTACAATATTTTGTAATATTTGAATTTATTTTACCGTCATTCCACGATAAAAGTCAGACATAGCAATGACCTGCTGCACTGACGAATAATAAAAAACTGCCCGAAACGGGCAGCCTGTTTTGATTATTGTTTTTTAATCACAATTTTGTCACCGTCGGAGTCAATTAATGCGGTATCTCCTCTTTGGATTTGACCTGATAAAATCATTTTTGCAAGCGGATTTTCAATCAGCTGCATAATTGTTCTTTTGAGCGGTCTTGCTCCGTATTGGGGATTGAAACCCTCTCTTGCGGTAAATTCCTTTGCATCGTCCGTGATTTTCATTGAAATTTCATTTTCTTTCAGGAGATTTTCAAGATATCTAATCTGAATATCCGTAATTGATTTCAGTTCGTTCATTGACAATGCTTTGAAGAATACTGTTTCGTCAATTCTGTTGAGAAATTCGGGTTTGAAGTGCTGTTTCATTATTTCTTCAATGTTTTCTTTCAGAGAATTATATTCATTTTCATCAACCATTGATTTAACTGTATTTTCAAGAATTATGTCACTTCCTATGTTGCTTGTGAGAATTATAAGGGTATTTTTAAAATCAACCGTTTTGCCCTTTGAATCGGTCAAACGTCCGTCATCAAAGATTTGAAGCATTATATTGAAAATTTCGGGGTGAGCTTTTTCGATTTCATCAAAAAGAATTACCGAATACGGTTTTCTTCTTACAGCTTCCGTTAACTGACCGCCCTCGTCATAACCGACGTATCCCGGAGGAGCGCCAACCAGTCTTGCAACGGTATGTTTTTCGGAATATTCCGACATATCAATTCTGATAAGAGCATCTTCGTCGTTAAACATAAATTCGGCAAGTGCCTTTGCAAGTTCCGTTTTACCGACACCCGTTGGCCCTAAGAAAATAAATGTACCAATCGGTCTGTTCGGATTTTTAAGTCCTGAACGCGCTCTTCTTATTGCATCCGAAACAACTGTCACAGCTTCGTCCTGACCTACGACACGTTTATGCAGAAAATCTTCCATTTTAAGAAGTTTCTGAACTTCACTTTCCATAAGTTTAGAAACTGCAATTCCTGTCCATTTGCTTACAATTTTAGCAATATCGTCCTCATCAATTTCTTCTTTTAAAAGCTGATTATCTTTGTATTCTTTACTTTTTACCTTGTCTAACTGTTTTTGAAGTTCTATTAGCTTTCCGTATTTAAGTTCGGCTGCTCTTTGCAAATCCGCTTCACGTTCGGCGTGTTCAATTGCAATTTTTACCTTTTCAATTTCCTCTTTGATGGCAGCTTCACCCTTGATAGAACTCTTTTCAAGTTCCCATTGGGATTTTATGGTTTCGATTTTGGAGTTTAAATCTTTTAAAAGCGTGTCAATATGTGCAATTTTGTCGTTATTTTCGTCTGACGGTTCGCTTTGAAGTGCTGTTTTTTCAATTTCCAGCTGCATTTTTTGTCTGACCATTGTATCAAGTTCCTGCGGCATTGAATCTATTTCTATACGCAGAGATGATGCGGCTTCATCAATGAGGTCGATTGCTTTGTCGGGCAAAAATCTGTCCGTTATATATCTGTCGGAAAGTTTTGCGGCAGCAATCAGGGCGGAGTCTTTAATTCGTACTCCGTGGTGAACTTCGTATCTTTCCTTTAACCCTCTTAAAATACTGATTGTATCATCAACTGTCGGTTCATTGACCATTACAGGCTGAAATCTTCTTTCAAGAGCGGGGTCTTTTTCAATATATTTTCTGTATTCATTGACGGTTGTTGCACCGATACATCTTAGCACCCCTCTTGCAAGCATTGGTTTCAAGAGGTTTCCTGCATCGGTTGAACCCTCTGCCGCACCTGCACCTACAACGGTATGAAGTTCATCAATAAACATTATTATTTCACCGTTTGAAGATTCAACTTCTTTTAAAACTGCTTTAAGTCTTTCTTCAAATTCGCCTCTGAATTTTGCACCTGCAATCAAAGCACCCAAATCAAGAGATACAAGTTTTGTATTCTTTAAACTTTCCGGAACATCACCTCTTATAATACGTTGGGCAAGTCCCTCTACTATTGCGGTTTTACCAACCCCCGGCTCACCTATCAAAACAGGATTATTCTTTGTCTTTCTGTTTAAAACCTGTATAATTCTTCTGACTTCTTCATCCCGTCCGATAACAGGATCAAGCTTACCTGTTTTGGCGGCTTTTGTCAGGTCGGTAGAGTATTTTTCCAATGCTTTGTAAGCATCTTCCGCATTTGCGGAATCGGATTTTTGATTTCCTCTTATATCTTTCATAGCCTTTAATACCTTATCTTTCGTAATGTTATATTTAGAAAATAATGATATATTTGCATTTGTCATTGCAAGAAGTATGTGTTCAATTCCGATAAAAGAATCTTTCAGGTTTTCCGCTTCTTCTTTTGCATTATCAAAAATATTTACGGTTGACGGAGCCAAAAACAACTGTCCGCTGTTGCTTACAGATTCCACTCTCGGCAGTTTCGCAAGTTCGGAATGAAAATCTGTTTTGAATTCCGGAGTATTTATTTTTAAAGCTTTTAAATAATATTGCGACACACCATCGGTATCTTCCCGCATTGCGTCGATAATGTGCAGCGGTTCAAGCTGTGTATTATGATTTTGAAACATCAACTGCTGTGCCGAATATATTATTGTTTTTGTATAATCCGTTAGTCTGTTAAAATCAATCATATTTTACTCGTCCCCCTTTATATTATTATTTTAATCAATTTTTTGACAGGAACGTGTAAAATTTATTTTTTTTTAATAATCGTATTCTGGCAGATATCTTCAATTCGGTATTATGACTGAAAGTGATGATATAAAATTTTTCGTGCTTACTGTAATTCTGCCGTTGTGAGATTCTGTTATCTTTGAACACAGATACAGTCCGTTATCAAAACCGAGTCGGTTTAAAGTATTCTTTGATTCTTTCAGTTCATAAAAAAGATTTCTTTTCGGAGGGGTAAAAAATCCGGATATTTTAATTATCGTTTCGGATTTGTGCTGTTCACCGCTCAGTGTTATGCTTGACGGTGATTTTTGACAGCCCTCGTTTGCGTGGAATAAAAGAGTAGTTATAACCTGAGATAAAAGCTGCTCATCCCCTTTAAAATCAAAATTACTTTTGTATTCCGTTAATAAAATATTGTTTTTGGATTTAAAAAGGTTTCTTACTTCGTTTTTTGTTTTTTCAAATAAATTTTTAATATTTATTGTCCGTTTGTTTAAAATTATAGGATTTTCATTTATAGCAACCTCATAAATCACATTTTTCAGCATACGGAAGATATTTTCCGAAGAATTTTCCAATTCGTTAAGAATTTCCTCATTATTTCTGCTGTTTTTTAAGAGTTTTATTCCCAAAGACTGTGCCAATATTGAGGTTTTTAACTCATGCTGTAAAAAATTCATTACTCTGTCAAGATAAATATTTGTCATATCATATTTAGTCTTATCCCTTATTATCAAAAGATATCCGTCGGGATTTTTGGAATAAGTAAATATTTTTGCAATGGTTATATCTGCTTTAATTTTTTCTTTGCCCAAGATTAAACTTCTTTTTATTTCGCCAAATCTGCCGTTTAGATTTTTCGGATTTATTTTCAGCAATTTAAGTATATCTGTTTTTCCGTTTATTTTTCGGGAATTTGTCGACTGAACACAAAAATTGTTATCGGTAATAATGCAGATATCTCTTGTAAATTTCAATATTGTTTCAAGCACGGAAACGAGATATGATTTTTCATAACGGTTTTCGTAATCAATACCGCAGCAAACGGGTTGAGATAATATACTGTTTAACATTAATACCTCCTTTGGATAAGGATATATTAGCCACCTGTTTGTCAATTGTATATTAGCCAACAGGGCAGAATTTATTCTTTTACGCCGCCGCTCATAATATCGTTTATAAAATATTTTCTCCCGGCTAAAAACAATGCAATTACCGGAATACAGCATACTACACAGTATGCACTTAATTCTCCCCACATAATTACTTCCCTGTAACCTGCTTTAAGTTGCGCAAGACCAACAGGAAGAGTTCTCATATATTCCGATGAAGTTACGATTAATGGCCACATAAAAGCGTTCCATGAATATATAAAAGTAAAAATCCCAAGTGTGGTTACGGCTGGCATTGCAAGGGGAAGCGCCGTTCTCCAGAAAATCCCGAAAGTTCCGCAGCCGTCAATTTTTGCCGCATCTTCAATTTCTTTCGGAAGCATTTTAAACCACTGCCTCATCATAAATACTCCAAATCCACCGAAAAGTCCGGGAATTATCATTGCCTGGTATGTATCTACCCAGTTTAATGTTCTCATAATGAAAAACAGTGGGATTATATTAACTTGTGGGGGAATCATCATTGTTATCAAAACAATTACAAAAATAACTTCTTTAAATTTAAAGTCCAGTCTTGCAAAAGCATAACCTGCAAGAGCCGAAATAAAGACCTGACCGACTGTCGTAACGGCTGCAATTATAAGACTGTTTAAAAAATATTGTTTAAACGGGATAACTTCAAAAATTTCTTTGTAATTGTCAAAATTTATACTTTGAGGGAAAAGTTTAGGCGGATAGCTAAAAATCTGTTCCTCTCCGGAAAAAGACATTGAAAGCATAAAAACAAAGGGGACAACCATTATTAATGCCCCGATTGCCAAAAATAAATAACAAAAAACCCTGTAATACTGAGTGTTTTTCATAAATACATTTTATACTATTTTTCTTAAATATGAGTAATAGTCGTTATTTGGATATTTGTTCGCTTGTTCCATAAGTTTTTCTTTTGACAGAAACTTCATGTGATATGCCACTTCTTCGGGACAAGCAATTTTTATTCCCTGATTATCTTCTATGGTTTGGACATATTCGCTTGCCTGAATCATTGAACGGTGAGTTCCTGTATCAAGCCATGCAAAACCTCTTGCAAGTTTTACAACGGATAAATTGTTGTTTTCAAGATAAATTCTGTTTAAATCAGTTATCTCGAGTTCTCCTCTCGGTGATGGCTTCAGATTTTTGGCGTATTCAACGACTTTGTTGTCATAGAAATACAATCCTGTTACAGCATAATTTGATTTTGGCTGTTTTGGTTTTTCTTCGAGAGAAACTGCTTTTCCCTGCTCATTAAATGAAACAACGCCAAATCTTTCAGGGTCCTTTACCTGATATCCGAATACAATTGCGCCACCCTGTTCGGTCGTTTTTCTGTTTGCACGTCTTAACGTTCCCGAAAAACCTACGCCATAAAAGATATTATCTCCTAAAATCAAAGTTACACAATCATTTCCGATAAAATCTTCTCCGAGAATAAATGCCTGTGCAAGTCCGTCAGGTGATGGCTGTTCAACATAGCTGAGTTTTATTCCGAACTGAGAACCGTCACCAAGCAATTTTTTAAAATTCGGCAAATCCTGAGGAGTTGAAATGATTAAAATGTCGCTTATTCCCGCAAGTAACAACGTTGACAGCGGATAATATATCATAGGCTTGTCATAAATCGGAAGTAACTGTTTTGATACCGTAATAGTCGACGGATAAAGTCTTGTTCCCGCACCGCCCGCAAGAATTATTCCTTTCATTATTCACCTCTCAGTTTCATATAATCTTTTAATGCAGCTTTCCATGTTCTGCAAATATTATCGTTATACATAACGCTGTTTGCAGGACGCTTTGCAGGTCTTGGGAATTCATCCGAGGAACATGGCTTCAGGTTAACTTTTAACCCCGCAATTTCAAATATCTCTTTTGCAAAACCGTACCAGGAGGTTTTACCGCTTCCGCAAACATGATAAATTCCAAACGGTGCTTCTTCTGTCAAAAGGGTTATTATTCCGTCAGAAAGCTCTTGTGTCCAGGTAGGACAACCGACCTGGTCATCTACTACCTTAAGTTCAGGTTTGTCTGCCAATGAAAGCATTGTTTCAACAAAGTTTTTACCGTGCAATCCGTATAACCAGCTTGTCCTGGTTATATAAAACTTTTTACAGTATTTCTTTATTGCTTCTTCGCCATGATATTTTGTCAAACCGTACTGATTAATCGGGTTTGGCTCATCATAAGGCTCCCATGCCCCGTTTTTTGTTCCGTCAAAAACATAGTCGGTTGAAATATAAACTATCGTGACATCGTTTTCCGAACATATTTTTGCAAGATTTTCAGTTCCCTTACCGTTTATTTTTTCCGCTGTTTCTGGTTCTTCTTCTGCCTTGTCAACGTTGGTGTATGCAGCACAATGAATTAAAATATCCGGTTTTGACTCCTCAATATATTTTTTAACCGCGGTTATATCCGTTATATCTAAATCATTTATATCGGTTTCAATGGTTTCAAATCCTGCATCTTCAAGCGACGGACACAAATCATGTCCTAACATACCCTTTGAACCCGTAACAAGTACCTTTTTCATTTTTTCTCCTGTAATAAATCTGTTACTTCTTTTAAAAATGGTTGTTTTTTGTCTTTTTCACTAAGTTTGGGCTCAAAATCTATGCCCCAGTCAACAGCTATATCTGGGTCATTCCATCTTATTCCCCTGTCGTGTTTCGGTGAATATTCATTTGAAACCTTATATAAAAATTCTGCTTCATCACTTAAAACAACAAAACCGTGGGCAAATCCCGCAGGAAGATACAGCATTTGTTTGTTTTCTTCGCTTAAAACTCTTTTTACCCATTTGCCAAAGGTTTTTGAACCTTTTCTGATATCAACCGCAACGTCCAAAATCATGCCTTTTACACATCTTACAAGTTTTGCCTGCGGTACCGGTTCTGCCTGATAATGCAGTCCCCGTAAAACACCCTTCGTCGATTTTGAGTGATTATCCTGATTAAATTCATCTTTTATTCCGTTTTCAACAAACAAAGATTTTTTGTAAGATTCTGAGAAGAATCCTCTGTCATCACCAAAAACATCGGGAGTGACAAGAATGACATCTTCTATTTCGGTTTTTTCAAATCTAAAGCCCACGTTGTTCTCCTTTTCCCGAAAATTATATCAAAATTTGTTTTTTATGCCAATATTAAAAACTTTTGAAACATATTTTATATATTTTCAAAGATTTTATCAATTAAACTGTAAACTTTGATGTCTGCACCCATAAAAATTTTGTGGACAGGAGCCGCCCTTTTGTCATCTTTTTCGAGAATGTAGTTAATCATAATTTTTGCGGCAGGTGTGATGTGATAATTCATACCGACTGAGTATTCGGTTGTGATTTTGTGATTATTGAGTTTCTGAAATAAATCATACCGCGCCAGAATTTCTACTTTCGGTGTTATAAAATATCCAACAGTTGAATACAAACCATGTGCTTTCCCTTTTTGATACCATTTTCCCGCATAATTGTTCGCATACTGATATTCATTTTCCCAGTAGAAATTTTTGTATTTGTACATTAAATGTCCGCCGACAACAGTAAAATCCATACCGTGCGACCTGCCGTGGTCAATACTTCCTCCTATTCTTAAACTACCGTATTTGTCATCAAATTTTGCAAGAGGTTTTAAGCTTGCAAATGCGGTAACTTCCGCTCCGCCAAATACATTTTGCAGATACCTGCTTCCGTCAGAAAGAGCAATGTCATAGTAGAAATACTTATAATCACCCTGATTTCTGATTCCGACAGAATAAGAATTACCGAAATGTCTTGCAATCTGGCTTCTTGCCAAAAAATGTATCTGAGATGATGAAATTCCGCCCTCATATCCGTTAGCAAGTCTTGTATGACCTACTCTTAAAGTCTGGTGTTCGTTAAAATCATGAATAACTTCAATATTGGTAAATTTTCCCCAGAAAGTATTATTGAATTCCCTTGTTCTTGATAAATTGTATGTTATTTCAAGTTTTGTTTTATTGTCAGCAAATTTAGTTGTCCAAAGGATTTCGTTTGTCGGAGTATCCATTCTTGAAGAAAAAGCCTTGTCCCTTTCTGCCGTCATTAATACCCCACCATGAGTGAAGAATGATATTCTCTGGCTTTTTATCGGGCCTTTCTCAAATTGATAACCGTCTTCCCTGAAAAGATTAAGAAGATTTTGTCTTTTTTTCTTCTTTGGAATTTCTTTATCCGAGGATTCATTCTCTATTACGTCCATTAAATTTTTTTCTGGAACATCCAGATATATAACATCATTTTCCCTTGATTTCTGTTCAGCATCAGGTATTTCGTCTATTGCAAAAGAAGGACAAAATGAACTAAATATAATAAAAACCGTAAATATACAGTTTAAAAAATTTTTCTTATTTAAAATCATTATCTTACTGACAACTAAACTCTTAAAAATATATTAAATAATATATATCCATAAATCAAGTTTATTCTTTTCTCTGCCTTTGGAGAAACTCCGCTGAAATTTATTTAAATAATTTATCGGTTGATAATATTTAAATCTTATGTTATTTAATGTATATTTGTTTAACAAAACTTAACTTAAAAAATAAAATAAGTAAATTTTTTTGCAAAAAATCCGTTTAATAAAATATAACCAAGTCAAAAGAGGATAAGAGATGAATATAGCTAATTTATTTTTTAACAAACAGGCAGCAAAACCACAGGCTGCGGCTCAGACTCCTCAAACGAACAAACAGGCTTTTACTGATATTTACAGTTCGGCTCAGAATGATGTTGGCGAATTAAACTGGGATGATGAAATATTCCAAAAGTTGTATCCCGATGATAATAAAGGTATTCTCGGCTAATAAAATTCAAAACAATTTTTTAAAATACATGCCTCAGGGCATGTATTTTTTATTCCGCTTTTGTTTTCTCCCACTCAAAAGCCGTTTGAATACTTTGCTCAAGAGTTCTTTTCGGTGACCAGTTCAATATTTCTTTTGCTTTTCTGTTATCTGCAACAAGAATTTCGGAATCACCATCTCTTCTCGGGCATGTCTTTATGGGAATTTTAGTTCCCGTTATTTTTTCGCAAATTTCAAAAATTTCTTTTACGCTGTTTCCGTTATTTGTTCCGAGATTAATTTCTGCTGACATGTTGTTTTTTAAGAGGTATTCCGCCGCAAGAATATGTGCTTCTGCCAAATCTTCAACATTGATGTAATCTCTTATGCAGGTTCCGTCTTTTGTTCCGTAATCTGTTCCGAAAAGGCAGAATTCTTTTTGTTCTCCGAGAGAAGATTTTAAAATATTCGGAATCAAATGCGTTTCCGGATGATGCCATTCCCCCGTAAAACCGTCTTTATTTGCTCCCGCAACATTGAAATATCTTAATTTTATACTTTTTATCCCGTAAGCATATTCGTAATCCGAAAGGATTTCTTCTATCTGAAGTTTTGTTTTTCCGTAGGGATTTATGGGGTTTTTCGGATGTTCTTCGTCAACAGGAGTGTATTTCGGATTTCCGTACACGGCGGCTGTCGATGAAAAGACTATTTTTTTTACGCAATTTTCTATCATTGCCTTAAAAAGATTTAACGAACCGAAAATGTTGTTATAATAAAATTTTTGAGGGTCGATAACCGATTCGCCGACTTCTATATATCCCGCAAAATGAAGCACAATATCAAATTGTTTTTGTTTGAATGTGTCATTTATCTCCTCAAAATTTTGTAAATCACCTTTGATAAATGAAAAATTTTTATATTTACCAAGCTTTTTGACAATTTCAGCATGACCGGATGATAAATTGTCAAAAACACAAACATCAAAATCTTTCTTTAAAAGCTCAAGTGTGCAATGACTTCCTATATACCCTGCACCGCCTGTAACCAATACTTTTGTCATATTTCCCCTTTTTAAATAAAAAAATTATAACATAAATTTCAGCTTTTTTTGGTATAATATTCAAAAAGGAGAAAAATATGGCTTTACTGGACAGAATTAACGCCCCTGAAGATTTAAAGAAATTTTCGCCCGGGGAAATGACGAAACTTGCAGAAGAAATACGAAAAGGAATATTAAAAAGAGTTAACACTCTCGGCGGACATTTGGGACCTGATTTGGGTATTGTTGAGGCAACAATTGCGCTTCACTACGTGTTTAATTCTCCGACGGATAAGTTTGTTTTTGATGTTTCTCACCAGTGTTATCCTCATAAAATGCTTACAGGAAGAAAAGACGGTTTTGTTAATCCTGCAGGACATTCTGAAATTTCCGGATATTTTAACCCCGCAGAAAGTGAACATGATACTTTTGTTATCGGTCATACCTCAACCTCTGTCAGTTTAGCGACAGGTGTTGCCAAAGCAAGAGATTTAAAAGGTGAAAAACATAATGTAATTGCTCTTATCGGCGATGGTTCTTTAAGCGGCGGCGAGGCCTATGAGGGTCTGAACAATGCGTCTGTTCTCGGTTCAAATATCATAATTATTGTCAACGATAACGAAATGTCTATTGCGGAAAATCAGGGCGGTTTGTACAAAAACCTTGAACTTTTGAGAAAAACTCATGGAAAAGCAGAGCTGAATTTCTTTAAAACTTTTGGATTTGATTATTATTACGTTGAAAACGGAAACGACATTCAAACTCTTATAGAAGCATTTAAAAAGGTTAAAGATACAGATAAACCAACAGTCGTTCACATACATACTTTAAAAGGAAAAGGATATGCTCCCGCAGTTGAAAACAAAGAACTCGGTCACTGGATGACAGCGGGATTTATGGACGAAAAAGAAAATTCATCAGATAAATTTTCCGAAAGCTACGAAAGTATCACAAATAAATATATTTCCGAAAAACAAAAAGAAGATAAAACAATTATGCTTATCTCCCCTGCAACTCCAGGTGCTACCGCTTTCGGACAGGAATTCAGAAAATCCCTCGGAAAGAATTATACGGATGTCGGAATTGCAGAAGAGCATGCCATAGCTTATTCTTCGGCTCTTGCAAAAAACGGTTGTAAACCCGTCCTCGGAATTTTAAGTTCTTTTGTACAAAGAACTTATGACCAGCTTTCGCAGGATTTGGCACTAAATAATTCCCCGGCAGCAATTCTCGTATACTGGGGAGGTATTAGTCCTATGGATATGACTCATTTGGGATGTTTTGATATCCCGTTGATAAGTAATATCCCGAATATAGTTTATCTTGCGCCGACATGTAAGGAAGAATACATCAGAATGCTTGACTGGGCAGTAAATCAGACAGAATATCCCGCTGCAATCAGAGTTCCTTTCGGCAGTTTCAGAGTTTCCGGAAAAGAGGACACAACCGACTACTCAATTCTGAATAAATCAGAATTGGTGCATTCCGGTTCTAAAGTCGCAATTTTGGGATTGGGTTCGTTTTTTGAACTCGGTTTGAAGCTCGCCGATAAACTGAAAGAAACTCTGAAAATCGACGCAACAGTTATTAACCCAAAATTTATTTCGGGTATTGATAAAGAACTGCTCGCGGGACTTGAAAAAAACCACGAAGTTGTTATTACCCTTGAGGATGGTATTCTGAACGGCGGTTTCGGAGAAAAAGTCGCAGGATTTTTGGGAAAAACATCAATGAAAGTTCTAAATTACGGTGCAGATAAAGAATTTACCGACAGAGTTCCTCTGGATGAGTTGTACAAAAGATACAGACTTGTTCCTGAGCTTATTGTCGAAGATATAAGAAATATCTTATAATATTTAAAAATATCTGTTTTACATAAAATTGCCGATAATTCAATAAAAATGAATATATCGGCTTTTTAGCACATAAATAATTATTAATTAAATTTTTAATTTTTCAGATTTTTCAGGCAATTTTTTGATAGAAAAATACTTTATATAATAGTCAACAAATAGAAGAGGTTCCATTCCGGAACCTGTAAAAAAGATTTTCTCTCTATCTCTCTCTAAAAATTTCGTGTTTATTTGATGTTTGCTTGAAATACGGCAAACTTTTTTTTGTTTTTTATTCATAATATAATTTTTTCAGGAGTGTTATATGAATAAAGAAGTACAGGTAAAAGAATTATTTGAAAGCGGTTATAATTGTTCTCAGTCGGTATTTTGTGTATTTTGCGAAGAAGTCGGAATGGATTTTGAACAGGGATTTAAATTAACCTCATCTTTCGGCGGCGGTATGGGAAAATTACGTGAAGTTTGCGGTGCTGTTACCGCAATGTTTATGATAGCAGGTCTTAAATGCGGTTATACCTCAAATAACGATGATGAGGTAAAAACAGAACATTACAGACTTATACAATCTCTCGCGGATAAATTTAAACAAAAATTCGGAACCATAATCTGTCGTGAACTTCTAAATCTTCCGAGCGACGGTCATGTTCCGGCAAAAAGAACCGAAGAGTACTACAAAACACGTCCTTGCGAGGATTTTATCGTTTATGCCGTAAACTTAATAGAAAAAGAACTTTTTCACAGATAGACCTGATGAAAATACGCAAAAAAAAGGAACTTTTGCAAGTCCCCCGAAAGCTTTTTATGCTCTCTCGTGTGTAAGTGAAAGGTTTAGTGTGTATGGTAAGTGTGTGGAAAATAAATCTTTTTTATAACAACAAATAATAATCTCTAATTAATCTCTCCTATATATATAAAGTATTTTCGCAAAGCAAAATTTCAGTATTTTTTGCATGAAAAAAAATTAATTTTTGAAACCCTGTAACGACGCGTAATAGAACCGAAAAATTCGTATTTACAAAACTTAATAAATCAGCTGTAATACTATAAATATAGTGATATACAAAAAATTAAACGCTAAAAGTCATAATACAAGAGTGTTTTTAACCGTTTGTAATTAACAATTTTAATTTTTCCTTGAAATTCTTAGCATGGTTAGGGTAGAATTAAACTTGAAATATATGTGTGTTATCATATAGTTACGAACAGACAAAGTTATCTATGTGAAAGAAGGTTATAATGGCTCCTAAGTCAAATAAAAAGGAAAATAACGAAAAAATAAACAACGGTGTTGTTTGTCCTGAATCTCTTGAACAATTAATAAAAAAGGTAAAAGAGGCTCAACGAATTTATGCAACTTATTCTCAAAAGAAAGTTGACGAAATATTCAAAGCGGCTGCTATTGCCGCAAATAAAGCAAGAATTCCTCTTGCAAAAATGGCTGTTGAAGAAACAGGTATGGGAATAGTGGAAGATAAGGTTATTAAAAACCATTTTGCTTCCGAATACATCTATAACAAGCACAAGCATGCAAAGACATGCGGAGTTATAAGCGAGGACAAAATTAAGGGAACAAAAATTGTTGCGGAACCTTTAGGGGTTATTGCAGGTATTGTTCCGACAACAAATCCGACATCAACAGCTATTTTTAAATCATTAATTGCATTAAAAACAAGAAATGCAATTATCTTCTCACCGCACCCGAGAGCAAAAAAATCAACAATTGCGGCTGCTAAAATAGTTTTGGATGCAGCGGTTGCCGCAGGTGCTCCCGAAAATATAATCGGTTGGATTGATACCCCGACAGTTGAACTTTCCAACATGCTTATGAAGCATGAAGATGTTGATACAATTCTTGCAACAGGTGGTCCGGGCATGGTAAAAGCAGCTTATTCAAGCGGTAAACCCGCATTGGGCGTAGGTCCCGGAAATACTCCCGTTGTTATTGATGAAACAGCAGATATTAAAACCGCCGTTTCTTCAATTTTGATGTCCAAAACATTTGATAACGGTGTGATTTGCGCTTCGGAACAATCAATTGTTGTGGTTTCCGAAATTTATGACCAAGTTAAAGAAGAGCTGAAATACAGAGGTGCATACATTTTATCCGATAAGGAAAAAGAAAAAGTCGGAAAAACAATTATGCCCGAGGGAAGATTAAATGCCGCAATTGTCGGTCAATCAGCTTATACAATTGCAAAAATGGCAGGTGTTAAGGTTCCAGAAAAAGCAAAAGTTTTGGTAGGCGAAATAAAAGAAATTAAAGCAGAAGACCCGTTTGCTCACGAAAAACTTTCACCCTGTATCGGGTTATATAAAGCAGAAAATTTTGAGGATGCGGTTGAAGCTGCTTATACTCTTATTGAAATGGGCGGTGCCGGTCACACCTCGGTTCTTCACACGGATGCCCGTAAAAAAGACCGAATTGACCAGTTCGCAAAAAGACTTCACACAGGTCGTGTTCTTATAAATATGCCCGCATCTCAGGGTGCAATCGGTGATTTATACAACTTTAACACAGAACCCTCTTTAACTCTCGGCTGCGGTTCATGGGGCGAAAATGCCGTCAGCGAAAACGTCGGAGTTAAACATTTACTGAATTACAAAACCGTTGCCGAAAGGAGAGAAAACATGCTTTGGTTTAAAGTTCCTCCGAGAGTTTATTTCAAACGCGGAGCTACCGATTTGGCTTTAAGAGAATTTGTGGATAAAAAGAGAGCATTTATTGTTACAGACAGATATCTCTTCAATTCGGGAACAATATATTCCGTAACGGATGTTCTTGAATCAATGGGCATTGATTATCAGATATTCTTTGATGTAAAACCTGACCCGACAATTCAGACGGTCATGGATGCGCTTTCAATGGTTAAAACATACGAACCCGATTTGATTATTGCATTGGGTGGCGGTTCTCCTATTGATGCGGCAAAAATTCTCTGGCTCATGTATGAATTACCCGATACAAGCTTTGAAGATTTGGCAATGAGATTTATGGATATAAGAAAACGTATTTACGATTTGCCGATATTAGGTAAGAAAGCACAGCTCGTTGCTATTCCGACTACATCGGGAACAGGCTCGGAAGTTACTCCGTTTGCCGTTATAACAGACGAAAAAACTCATATTAAATATCCTATTGCCGATTATTCTTTAACACCCTATATGGCAATTATTGACCCGAATTATGTTGACAGTATGCCAAAAGGATTGTGTGCAGCTTCAGGTATTGATGCACTGACTCACGCTCTTGAAGCTTATGTTTCAGCTATGGCTACAAACTTCACCAATTCACCTGCTTTGGAAGCATCAAAGCTTATATTCAGATATTTAAGACGTTCGTACAACGAAGGCAGTAATGACCCTGTTGCAAGAGAAAAAATGCACTATGCTTCTACTCTTGCAGGTATGGCTTTTGCTAACGCTTTCCTCGGACTCTGCCACTCAATGGCTCACAAACTCGGTGCCGCATTTAACATTCCTCACGGTATTGCCAATGCGCTTTTGATAAATCAGATTATCAAATACAATTCAACAGATTGTCCGAACAAACAATGTGCGTTCCCTCAGTACAAATATCCGAACGCAAAAACAAAATACGGTCAGGTTGCCGATGAACTCAATCTGGGCGGTAATACGGATGACGAAAAAGTAGAAAATCTTATTAATGCAATAACCGAACTGAAAAAAGACATAAACATTCCTTTATCAATAAAAGATGCCGGTGTTTCGGAAAAAGATTTCTACGAAAAATTAGATGAAATGGTTGAATTGGCATTTGATGACCAATGTACCGGAGCTAATCCCGCTTATCCTTTAATGAGCGAAATAAGGGAAATATACATAAAAGCCTTTAACGGCGAGATTTAACGGGTATTTTTAAGTGCAGAAACGATTGCAAAATCGTTTCTGCACATTCGTGCGTATTTTTAGTCTTATAGATTGGCAATTAATAATGAAACAAAAAATATCAGATAAAATTATTGGCAGACTGACACTATATCACAGTATTCTTCAGGATTATGCCGAAAAAGATATTGATATAATATCAAGTCCGCAAATTGCGTTCCTGTTAAATATCGACGATTCTCAGGTCCGTAAAGACTTAAATTGTCTTAATAACACAGGTAAAAGCAGAGTCGGTTATCTCGTTAAAGATTTAACTCATTCTATTGAAAAAACTCTAGGAATTTCAAAAATGAAGAATGCTGTTATTATCGGAGCCGGAAACCTCGGTAAAGCTCTTGCAAAATACGATAATTTTGAGTCATACGGTTTGCACGTTGAGTCGCTTTTTGATAATGATTCAAAAAAAATCGGTTTAAAAGTAGATGAAAAACAAATTTATGACATATCTGATTTAAAGAAAAGAGTTGAAGCAGATAATATTGAAATTGCAATTCTTACTGTTCCTTGGGTTTCTGCACAAGAAGTGGCAAATATCATTTCTCAAACTGATATCAAATATATTTGGAATTTTACCCCAAAAGTTTTAAAGCCGATTGAGGGGATTCATATTCTCAATGAAAACCTCATGGGAAATCTTTTACAATTTACTCATAAAGTTATGGACTAAATATACTCCAAATAGTCCTTATATTTTTAATTGACCGATAATAAAATTTTCTAAAGAATACAGGAATTTTAGAGGCATGTTTATGATAAAGAAAATGAGAGAAGTTTTTCAAAGGCTGTTATTTTTGACTTTAGGGGCAACAATAGCGGCATTTGCTCTTGAGTGCTTTTTAATTCCTAATGAAATTATTGACGGCGGCACAATTGGTATTTCAATGATGCTTGCATATAAAACGGATTTGCCCCTTGGTATAATCATTGTATGTATTACCACACCTTTTATTTTTATCGCTTTAAGAAAGCTTGGCAAATCCTTTGTCGGATATACATTTTTTGCGACGATTATGCTTGCCTGTGCAACATATTTTGTACCGATATTAATGCACGGAAAATCATTGCAAAATCCGTTTCTGGGTTGTGTTTTCGGAGGTGTTGTCCTCGGCATAGGGGTCGGAACTATATTAAAAAATCATGGTTCGACCGATGGAACCGAAATGCTTGCAGTAATTTTTGCGAGAAAAACTCCTTTTTCTGTCGGTGAGATAATCATGACTTTTAATCTGTTTATATATTTTGCGGCAGGAATTGTCTATGCAAATTGGGAAAGTGCTTTATATTCAGCCCTAACGTATTATATAACATCAAAAGTTATTGACGCTGTTGTTGACGGATTGAATGAGTCAAAATCTATTTTTATCATTACAGATTATTCCGAACAAATCGGGAAAGAAATCATGACAAACATGGACACAAGTGTTACATATATTGATGCTGAGGGCGGTTATTCAGGGCGTAAAAAAAGGCTTGTTTACTGTGTAATTTCAAGACTTGAAATTACAAAAATAAAAACAATTACAAAAGAAATTGACCCCCATGCCTTTATCGCAATAGAGAATGTCCATGAGGTCGAGGGTGTGCGTATAAAGAACAATCATTTATAACTGTTTGATTTACTCGTGATTTTGTTGTAAATTTATCTCAAATACAATTAAAAGTGAGATTAAAATATGACAATTACATCTATGAAAACTGATTATTGCGGTGAATTAAGAGCAAAAGACCTCGGAAGAAAAGTAACTCTTGCAGGCTGGGTTGATACAGTCAGAGATTTGGGCGGAATTATCTTTGTTGAATTAAGAGATAAATCAGGCTTTTTCCAATTTGTTTCAGACCCAGAAAAAAATCCCGAAGTCTATCAAATCATCAAAAGCTTAAAAAATGAATATGTTGTACAAATAGAGGGCGAAATTTCCAAAAGACCGGAAGAAACATACAATCCGAAACTTCCGACCGGAGAAGTCGAAATGTATCCCGAAAAAGTAACAATCCTTGCAAAGGCTGATGTTTTGCCTTTTCCTCTTGATGATGAAGATGTCGGAGAAGATGTAAGACTCAAATACAGATATTTGGATATAAGACGTGAAAGTATGAGAAATAATCTCATTCTCCGTCATAAGGTCGTTTCTGCCGTAAGAAATTATTTGAACGGTCAGGGATTTACTGAAGTTGAAACTCCTGTTCTCATCAACACAACTCCGGAAGGCGCAAGAGATTATCTTGTTCCCAGTCGTGTTCATGAGGGAAAATGCTACGCACTTCCCCAATCTCCGCAAATTTTTAAACAATTACTTATGGTTGGCGGTTTGGAAAGATATTATCAAATCGCAAAATGTTTCCGTGACGAAGATTTAAGAGCAGACAGACAACCCGAATTTACCCAGATTGACCTTGAAATGTCTTTTGTTGAACAGGAAGATGTTATTAATACTGTTGAAGGACTTGCAAAAGAAGCATTTAAGGTAATTGATGTTAATTTGCCCGAAAAATTCCCGAGAATAACATGGCAGGAAGCTATGGATAAATACGGAAGTGATAAACCGGATGTAAGATTTGGCTTGGAATTATTTGATTTGGGTGATATCCTTGCGGATTCCAATTTTGATGTAATGAAAGAAGTTCTCGCAAACGGCGGAATTATCAAAGGTATCACAATCCCCGGTGCTGCTTCATATTCAAGAAAAGAAATTGATGATTTAAGACCGCTCGTTATGTCTTACGGTGCAAAAGCACTTGCAAACATTATTTTTAATGAGGATGGAACTGCAAAATCTCCTGTTCTCAAATTCTTAAAAGAAGGTCAGCTTGAACAAATAAAAGAAAGAGCAAAAGCAAATAACGGTGATGCTGTGTTCTTTGTTGCCGACAAACCGAAAGTAACTTATGACTCGATGGGACGCTTCAGATTGTATTTCGGTAACAAATTAAATCTTATTAACAAGGATGAACACGCAATTCTTTGGGTTGTTGACTTCCCGATGTTTGAATACAGCGAAGAAGAACAAAGATACGTTTCTGTTCACCACCCGTTTACAATGCCCAATCCCGAAGATATTGATAAAATGGAAACAGATAAGGCGCATTGCCGTTCAATCGCTTATGACCTCGTCTATAACGGTACCGAACTCGGCGGCGGCAGTGTAAGAATTCATAAAAGTGATATTCAGGAACGGGTATTCAAAGCATTAGGTTTCTCGGAAGAAGATATAAAAAGAAAATTCGGCTTCCTCGTTGATGCTTTCAAATACGGAACTCCGCCTCACGCAGGTCTTGCTATCGGATTAGACAGATTAATCGCACTTATGGTTAAAACCGATTCAATTCGTGATGTAATTGCTTTCCCGAAAAATTCTGGTGCAAAATGTCTTATGACAGATGCTCCTGCGGAAGTTACGGAAGAACAGTTGCGTGAATTGCATCTGAAATCTACCGTAAGAAAATAATTGTGTGAAATAATGATTGAACTTCAGCAATTATGGCAAAAAACACTGGAAATGCTGGGCAAGGAAATTCCGTCCACTTCTTTTGAAATGTGGATTGTACCTCTTGTCCCTCATTCTTTTGCCGATAATAAACTGGTTCTGTTTTCTCCTCACACTTTTACTTCGGAAACCGTAAAGCTTTCTTATGACAACGTTTTTACAAAAACCATAAGCGAAATTGCAGGTGTTCCTGTCACGTATGAAATTGTATACAGTGAAGAATTAGAAGAAAAATTCAAAAAAGACAGTATAAAATCCGAAAAAACAGAGCAGAAGAAGAATATTAATTCATTTGCCGAAAGTAAATACGACGGTCTGAAACAAATGCTTTCCGACTGCCATTTGAATACAAAATATCAATTTGATAATTTTGTTGTCGGAGGTTACAACAAACTTGCATACGGTGCTGCTTTTGGAGTTGCAAAAGGAGATGCTGACAAAAGGTTTAACCCGCTTTTTATATATGGTGGTTCGGGACTCGGCAAAACACATCTTCTTCAGGCAATCGGAAATTATATTTTTTCAAAACGCAAAGTAAGAGTAAAATATGTAACAACAGAAGAATTTTTGAATGATTTACTGGAAAATTTATATCACGGTGTCGAAAAAGATACATTTACAAAAGGTGCTGAAAAAAATAAAAGAATGACCAAATTTCGTCAAAAATACCGTGATGTAGATGTTCTTCTTATAGACGACATTCAGTTTATTGCAGGTAAAGCACGAACGGAAGAAGAGTTATTTAATATTTTTGACGCACTTTATCAGGCTGGAAAACAAATCGTTCTTACAAGCGACAGACTGCCGTCGGAAATAAAAGGAATTTCTGAACGTCTTAAAACCCGTTTTGAATGGGGACTTATGGCAGATATCGGTATTCCTGACCTTGAAACAAGAATGGCTATTATAAAACAATTAATTGCTCAGGACGGTAAAATTAACTTGTCTCTTGATGTTATTGAATTTTTGGCAGCCGTTTACAAGAATAATATAAGAGAATTAGAGGGTGCATTCAACAAAGTTTGTGCATATTCTTCTTTGTATGAAGAAACACCGACACTGGAGCTTGTAAAAAAAGCGATAAATTATCGGGAAAATGCTCACAAAGTAACAGCCCAAACAATTCTGGACAATGTATGCAGGTTCTATAATACTCCTTGTGATGAGGTTATCGGTTCTTCAAGGGTCGCAAATATCGCAAAAGTCAGAAAAGTTGCAATTTATATTACTCGGGAATTATTAAACGAAACCTGGCAGTCAATAGGACAACTTGTCGGAGGAAGAAAGTATTCTACGGTTATGTATTCTTATGATGAAATAAAAAAAGAACTTCCCATAAATAATGAACTTTCTGATGAAATCAACACATTATTTAACATAATTAACCAATTATAAAGAATGTGGTAAAATTTCCATATGTACTTAAAAATGAGGTAATATGGGATTTACTCTTCAGGAACTTATAAATGCAACAGGAGCAAAAGTCATCGCCGCAAATGATGATGTGGATTTACTCACAGTATCAACCGATACAAGACAAATCGGCGTAAATATGATTTATCTTCCGTTAAAAGGAGAAAATTTTAACGGGTTTGATTTTATACAAGATGCCTTGAAAAAAGGTGCAGATGGTTATTTTACCGACGACATAAATAATGTATATCCGGAGTCGGATGTTATTCTTTATGTTCCCGATACAAAAAAAGCATATCTTCAAATTGCCGAATATTACAGGAATAAAATATCCCCTAAAGTAATAATGATTACGGGAAGCAGCGGTAAAACCACGGTAAAAGAGATGATGGCTGCGGTTTCTGAACAAAAATTTATCACTCATAAAACAAAGCTAAATCATAACAATGAAATTGGTTTATGCCAAACCTTTCTTTCAATGCCGGAAAATACGCAGGTTTTAGTTGCCGAGGGTGGTATGAGAGGTCCTGGCGAAATAGAACTTTTGTCAGAATATACAAAACCTGATATCGCAATCATTACAAATGTCGGTACTGCTCATATTGGAAGATTGGGGTCTGTTGAAAACATAGCCAAAGCAAAATGCGAAATTGTAAAATATTTAAATAAAAAAGGAGTTTTAATTGCTCCGAATTCCGATTTGATAAAAAAATATAACAATTTCTGCGGAAAAACGGAGTATATTAACTTTTCCTCCGATATAAAAATCAGAAGAATTACAAACGATAAAACCGAATTTGATTATAAATATGAAAGATATGTAATTCCCCAATCGGGTGAACATAATGCTCAAAATGCTTCTTTGGTTATAGAAGCCGCAAAAGAACTCGGAATGAATAAAGAAGAAATCCAGACAGGTCTGTTAAATTACAAATCTGTTGAAAATCGCTGGCAGTTAATAAAAACAGGTAAATTTAGCATTATAAACGATTGCTATAATGCAAACCCCGATTCTGTCAAGGCTGCCGTAAAAACATTTGTGAACATGTCCGAATTTCCTAAGATAATAATTTTAGGTGATATGGGCGAATTGGGAAATAAAGAAATTTTCTATCATGAACAAATCGGCGAATATCTGAATAATTGTAATTTTGATTATTTAATTACTTTTGGAAATTTAGCTGCTAATATTCGTACAAAAAATGTACCGTATAAAAACTTCAGCGATAAAAAAGAACTTGCAAAATACCTGAAAGAAAACTTTAAAGATGGTGCTAACGTACTTCTGAAAGCATCACGCAGTATGAAATTTGAAGAAATAATAAAGGAGTTATCCGAGATATGTACTTAATTATTGTTGCAGCACTTGTTGCGGTTGTTTTATCACTTCTGTCGGGTGTTGTTTATATAGACTTTTTAAAAAAACATCTGTATGGACAGCAGGTCAGAGATTGCGCGCCGGAATCTCATGCCGTAAAAAGCGGGACACCCACTACCGGCGGTGTATTCCTCGTAATATCTGCCGTAATTGCTTCAATAATTGCTCTTGTAATGGCGCAAAAGTTGACCACTCAAGCTTGTCTTTTGCTTTTAACTTTCTGCTTCTATATGTTCGCAGGCCTAATGGATGATGTTTTAAAAATCAGCCAAAAACAAAATGAGGGATTAAAGCCGAGAGGAAAGTTGTTCTTACAGATAGCAATAGCCTTACTGCCGGCTCTTTATGTAACATTTACACATCAAACGCAGGTATCTTTCGGTGCTTACAGTATTGATTTACATTGGTTTTATCCTCTGTTTGCAATTTTTATAATAGTCGGTGTTTCAAATGCCGTTAATCTTACGGACGGTTTGGACGGCTTGGCTTCCTCTACCGTTACAATTTCTATGATAGCCTGTGCAATAATTGCCGTTATGACGGAAAATTATGATATTGCAATAATTTCTTCGGCTATTGCAGGGGCAACTTCCGGCTTTTTGTATTTTAACAAATATCCCGCAAAAGTCTTTATGGGCGATACGGGTTCTCTGGCATTAGGCGGTATTCTCGGTGCAATCGCCGTTATGGGTAAGTTTGAGTTATGGCTTATTCCAATCGGTTTTATATATATGTGCGAAACACTTTCTGTTATTATTCAGGTCGCGAGTTTTAAGCTTACAGGTAATAGAGTCTTTAAAATGACGCCTATTCACCATCATTTTGAATTAAGCGGATGGAAAGAAACAAAAGTTGTTTTTGCATTTGCGGTTGTAACATTTATTTTCTCGGCACTTGCCGTTTATTATTTTTGGTATTGGGGTAATTTATGAAAAGAAAATGGTTTGATAAAAAAGTCTTTATAGCAGGACTTTCAAAAAGCGGCTGTGCTGCCGCGGAATACTTGAATTCCAAAGGCGCAGACTGTTATCTTTCGGAGTTTAAAGCTGCCGAAGATAAAGACAAAGAAACAATAGAAAATCTTGAAAAACAAGGTATTCACGTAGAAACAGGCGGTCATTCGGATGAATTTATAAAAGACGCTTACTTAGCCGTAATGAGTCCGGGAATTGCGCCCTCTAAAGATATTTATAAAAAATTAAAAGAATATAATATTCCGTTTATCGGTGAGGTGGAACTGGCTTACAAGGAAACGCTGTCACCATTTATTGCCATTACGGGTACAAACGGTAAAACAACTACTACAACGTTAATATCGCATATTCTGTCTGCGGAGTATGATGCTCCCGCATGCGGAAATATCGGTGTTCCGCCGACAACTTTGCTTGATAAGAAACATGATTTTCTTGTCTGCGAAATGAGTTCTTATCAGTGTGAACTTTGTCCGTCTATACAACCGTTTATTGCTTGCTTTCTGAACTGGTCGGAAAACCACATAGACTGGCATAATGGCTTAGACAACTATTTCAGGGCAAAAGCAAAATTGTTCGCTCCCGAAAAAGCACCTGCATTTGCAGTGTTCAACGGAACAGATAAAAAAGTTTCGGAATTTGCGGAAAAATATAAAGGCGAAAAATTCTGTTTTGCAAAAGAATATGATAAAAATTGCTGCTACGTAAAAGGAGATAAAATCTGGTTTAAACGCAAAGGCGAGGCTCAATTTGTTATAGATGTCAAAGATGTTCCGATTGAAGGCGAGCATAATCTCCAGAACGTTATGTGCGCCGTAATCGTTTCAAAATTGTGCGGTATGGAAAACGAAAAAATAGCGGAACAAATCAAATCCTTTAAGGCTGTTGAACACAGGATAGAATATGTTGCTCAAAATGATAAGCACAAAATATACAACGATTCAAAGTCCACAACAACAACTGCAACTATCGTTGCAATTAATGCGTTTCCTGACAAATCCATAACTCTTATTATGGGGGGCAGGGATAAAATGACTGATTTATCGGAACTTTGCGAAAAAGTCAAACAATCTGTAAATAAAGTGGTGCTTCTCGGTGAAGCAAAAGAAAGATTTAAACAAAATCTTAAAGAACACGGCTATAACGAAATAATAGAAGCAAAATCTTTTGAAGATGCAATCGACAAGGCTTTGGAAACAGATAATGAAATAGTTCTGTTCTCACCTGCCTGTGCAAGTTTTGATATGTTTAACAACTTTGAACATAGAGGGGAAGAATTTAAAAAGTATGTCCTCACAAAAATTTAAAGTTCAGAATTCTTATAACGTAGCTCCGACAGGTGTAGTAACAACTCCCGATAAAGGATTGCTGATTATTGTCCTTTTTCTTTCTCTTATCGGATTGATGATGATTTTGTCGGCAGGAGCTTCAAAGTGCGTTGCTCTGGGTGTTAATCCGGGAAGTTTTGCAATTAAACAGTTAATATGGTTTATAGTGGGACTTTTTGGAATGAGCTTTTTTGCAAAATTTAACTATAAAAATCTTGCACAATATGCCATTCCTTTTGCATGGGTTGTCGTATTTTTCCTTATACTCATTGACTTTACATCAATGGGGGTCGTTGTTAACGGCGCAAAAAGATGGCTTGCCATAGGTCCTTTCCAGTTTCAACCGTCAGAAATGACAAAACCCGCTTTGGCTCTGCTTCTTGCCTGTGCTTTTCAGCATGATGCAATTATTTTTGATAAAGATAAAATGCTTAATTATTTTCTGCCGATAGTCTGCATGGCAGGATTGACTGCTGCTCAGCCAAACCTCAGTATGGTTATTATTATGGCGATAGTTTCCCTTATAGTTTATATATCGGCAGGCGGTTCAATCAAAATGCTTATAACAATGACTGGTGCCGCTTTTGCCGTTCTTGCATTAAAAATCAAACCTTATCAAATGAGCAGAATTAAAATATGGCTTAATCCCGAAACTGACCCCTACGGAGGAGGATATAACATAATTCAGTCATTACTTGCTTTCGTTTCGGGAGGATTTTTCGGAGTCGGTTTCGGTAACTCAAAACAAAAGCTCGAATGGCTTCCAGAAGCTCACACGGACTTTATTTATGCGGTTATCGGTGAAGAATGGGGCTTTCTCGGATGTCTTGCAATAATTTGGCTCTTTTTATGGTTTATTTACAGAGGAATAAGAGTTGCCGTTTCCTGTAAAGATATGTTCGGCAAGCTTCTCGCAACAGGACTGACTTTTTCTATCGGCTGTCAGGCTTTTATTAATATGTCCGTTGCAAGCTCTTTTGTTCCGGCAACCGGTGTTCCAATGCCTTTTATCAGTTATGGCGGTACATCATTGGCTGTTACAATGTGTATGGTCGGAATTTTATTAAATATTTCAAAAATAAGAATTATAAGGAATAATAAATATGAATAACAAAAAAACTTATTTTATTTCGGGCGGTGGTACTGGCGGTCATATATATCCTGCTGTTTCGGTATTAAAAAATCTTCTGCTTCAACAGGATACGGGAAAGATTTATTTTATCGGAAATCCCCAAAATATGGAGTATGACATTATAAAAAAAATAGAAGGCGTCGAATTCTTGCCCGTAAATATCAGCGGCATGCCGAGAAAATTCAGCCTTGCATTCTTAGGCTGGCTTTGTCAGTTTGAATTTTCTCTCTGGAAAGCGCTTATTTATCTCTTAAAATATAAACCTGATGCGGTATTTACGACAGGCGGTTATGTTTCTGCACCTGTTGCGTTTATGGCAGGTCTTTTAAGAAAACCTCTTATGATTCATGATTGTGATTCTATTCCGGGGCTTGTTTCAAAATCAGTAGCTCCATTAGCTAATGTTGTTTCTGTTGCTTTTGAAGCTGCAAAAAAGCATTTGAAATCCGATAATATTATTGTAACAGGAAACCCTGTAAGACAAGACTTTGGTGACGTGTCAAAAGAACAGGCAAGAGAAAAACTCGGACTTAAAAACGGTAAATTTACCATTTTAATCACAGGGGGTTCTCAAGGTGCCAAAACATTGAATGATGCAGCGGTTTTTGCTGCGCAGGAGCTTGTTGAAGCAATGGATTTGCAGCTTATTATCCAAACCGGCAAAAAAAATTATGATACCGTTATAAAACAATTTGACGAATATTTTCCTCATCACGCAGAAAATACAAATCTATTAATCAAACCTTATTTTGATGATATGATTTATCCTCTCAAAGCTGCTGACATCATTGTATCACGTGCCGGTTCCCAAATTTTGTCGGAATTAAATATCTGTGGTCTGCCTGCTATCCTTGTTCCATATCCGTACGCTGCAGCTGACCATCAGCGCAAAAATGCTGAAGAAGCAGAAAGTAAAGGTTTCGCCATTTGCTCCGATGATTATGTTTTCGATGGAAATGTCCTGATGAGTATTTTAAGAAACTTACTCAACAATAACAACAAAATCACGGAAATGTGTCACAAATCCTGCGAAAATTCCAAACCGGATGCACTGCAAAGAATAGTAGAAACCCTTATTTCCCTTACAAAATGATTTCCGAAAAATATCAACAAACTGTTAATTTGCTGACTTCTTCGTCCAAATTCGTTATTAATCTCGGTTTGGACAGACTTACCATGCTTTTAAATATATTAAACAATCCCCAAAATGATTTGAATGTTATTCATGTTGCGGGAACTAACGGTAAAGGCTCTGTTTGTACAGTACTTTCGGAAATACTTAAACAATCGGGATATAAAACCGGATTGTATACAAGCCCACACCTGTACAGTTATACCGAACGCTTTAAAATAAACGGACAAAATATTTCCGAAGAAAAATTGTTTGACTACGTCAGTTTTGTTGAAAAAACAGCAGAAAAAAATAATATAGAAATTACCGAATTTGAAATTTTAACCGCTGTTGCATTTTTGTGGTTCAGGGATGAAAAAACAGATTTTGTGATTTTGGAAACAGGTTTGGGCGGACGACTTGATGCGACAAATGTTGTCAAAAAACCTGTTTTATCTGTGATAACCTCGATTTCTGTTGACCATAAAGACAGGCTCGGGGATACAGTTGAAAAAATTGCCTTTGAAAAAGCCGGAATTATAAAAAAATCTCCGGTTGTTATTTCAGACAATAATAAAGGGGCAGATGTCGTTAAAATTGTCGCAAAAGAAAAAAATACAAAACTTTTGGAAGCTTCTCAAAAAGTTTCAATTCTTTTTGAAAATAATATAAATTATGCTGTTATCGGTGATAAAAAATATGAATACGGTATTCTTGGTTTAAAACAAGCCGAAAATATAAAATTAGTCACAGAGTCAGTAAATTACCTCAAAAATCAGGGTTTTAAAATATCAGACGAGGCGTTTGAAAACGGATTAAAATATTCTTTCATTCCAGCCCGTATGCAGTATATAAAAGAAAAAAACGTTATTTTGGACGGCGCACATAACGTTGATGCCATAAAAGGTTTGAAAGAAAATTTAAATTTTTATTTTCCAAATATTCCCCGTGGCTGGGTATTTGGATCTATTTCAACAAAAGAATACGACAAAAATGTTAATTTGCTTTTTGAAAACGGCGACGAGGTTGCTCTGGTCGGCTTTGACCATCCTCTTTCCGTTTCTCCCGAAGATATTTATAAAAAAATAACTCATCCGAATAAATTAATTTTTAAAAAATTGAGTAAAACGGCAAATATATTAAAAAATTTCTCGCCCGACAGGCTTATTATATTCACAGGTTCATTTTATATGATTGGTCAAATGCCCTGTTTATAACTGTTTAAAAAATAAAATAATTATAAGCAAATAACCCGACAGACCAATATCTATAAATGTTCTACCTATATTATGATTTTACGGTAAATTTAAGCAAAGGACGGAAATGTTATGGATACTTTAACAGAAACTGTTAGAATTATTATTATCGAGGACTATAAGTTGACCCGAATAGGTTTGCGGTCAACTTTAAATGAATTTGAGAATATCAGTGTCGTTGCTGAAGCTGAAGACGCTGTCAGCGGTCTTGAATTTGTCGCCAAAGAAAGACCTGATGTGGTTCTTATGGATTTAGGCTTACCGGGGATGAACGGTCTTGAAGCAACTCAAAAAATCAAAGAAGTTTCACCAAATACAAATATTGTTATTTTAACTTCCCACGAAAGAGGTGAAGAAGTTATTGCCGCACTCGGTTCCGGCGCCTGTGCGTACTGCCTTAAAGATATAGACCCGAAACAATTATCTCAGGTTATTATTTCTGCAGCAAAAGGCGCCTGCTGGATTGATGCGGCGGTTGCAAAAGCTGCTCTCAACCTGTTCCCGAAGCCCGAAAATTTAAGCATTCTGCCAAAAGGTGACCCCTCAGACGGAAGAGCGCAATTAACCGAGCGTGAACTTGAAGTATTAAGACACCTCGTTCAGGGAAAAAGTAATACCGAAATTGCAAAAGAATTGATTGTTAGTGTTCATACCGCTAAAGCCCACGTATGCAGTATTCTCCAGAAACTTTGCGTCGATGACCGTGTACAGGCTGCAGTAAAAGCCATTAAAGAAAATATTATCTGATTATTTGTCTTTTTACTTCTTCGGTAGTTCATTAGGGGATATTATATCCCCTTTCTTATTTAGTTTGCTTAAAGTAAAACCGTACTACAGACTGATAAAAAGAAGTTAATGGAAGCTTGCTTCAAAAAATACGTACTGCGCGCGAAAAGCACAGGCTGCTCTAAAGAATAAATGGAAGCTTGCTTCCCCAAAAAGCACATACTGCGCGCGAAAAGCACAGGCTGCTCTAAAGAATAAATGGAAGCTTGCTTCCCAAAAAACACATACTGCGCGCGAAAAATACAGGCTGCTCTAAAGAATAAATGGAAGCTTGCTTCCCAAAAAACACATACTGCGCGCGAAAAATACAGACTGCTCTAAAGAATAAATGGAAGCTTGCTTCCCAAAAAAAAACCAACGCCCTAATCGTTGGTTTAAACTCTCTTTTTTTCACTTAATTTATTATTTTATTGCCGTGAGTCTTATACTGCTCACTCCCATATCGGCATTTACCGATTTTGCACTCATTTGTGCTGTTGCTCTCCTCTTCACTGCACCTCTGAGCAAGAATTCTACACCATCTGAAATATTATTGCTCGAAGTACCAAATTTTTTTATCATAATCTTAAATTTCCTATACCTTACAAATGAATAATCGGAACTTTTACACTAAAACTTTAATTTAAAGAAAAATATTATTAAGATTTTGTAACAAAAGTCAAAAGGCTCTGATTTTGCATGTTTCAGAGCCTTTTTTATTCTTAAAGTTATTAAATTTTAGCCTTTATATTCTTTTTCAAAGCCAAAAAGCTGACTTATTGATTCATCGTCATGTATTCTTGAAATTGCTTCACCGAGGATAGGTGCAACGCTTAATTGAGTTATTTTTGACGGTGCATTTTCGGGAAGAGGAATTGTATTTGTAACGATGACTTCTTCAATAGGTGCCTCTTCAAGTCTTTTGAGTGCGGGTTCTGAGAATACTGGGTGAACAGCACAAACATATATTTCTTTTGCGCCCTCTTTTTTCAGTAATCTTACTGCTTCACAGATTGTTCCAGCCGTATCAATCATATCGTCAAAAAGAATACATTTTTTGTCTTTTACATCACCGATAACATATTGAGCAATAGCTTCATTATGTTTATCTCTGCGCTTATCTATAATCGCAATCGGACATTGCATTTCTTTTGCAAAATATCTTGTTCTTCTGACTCCGCCGACATCGGGGCTGACCACAACAAGCTCATTGGGATCAAGATTTTTCTTTTGAATATAATCAACAAGAACCATAGTTGCGAAGATATTGTCAACAAGGATATTAAAGAAACCCTGAATTTGTCCCGAATGCAATTCCAGAGCAACAACTCTTGTTGCACCTGCAGTTGTTAACAAATCCGCTATCAGTTTTGCGGTGATTGCTTCACGACCGGAAGTTTTTCTGTCCTGACGGGCATAACCGAAATAAGGAATTACCGCCGTAATTGTCTTTGCGCTGGCTCTTTTGAATGCGTCTATCATAATCAAAAGTTCCATAGTGTTTTGGCTGACAGGGTTACAGGTCGGCTGAATAATAAAGACATCATCGCCCCTTATACTTTCCTGCACCTGAACATAAATTTCGCCGTCAGCAAAATTCTTTATTACGATTGGTCCGACGGTTGTACCCAAATATTCCGCTATTTCTTCGGCAAGTTTTGGGTTCGCTCTGCCTGAAAATAATTTTATATCGTGTGTCGGATTTATTGTTTCTTTTCCCTGAGGAAATACCGATTTTAATTCCATTTTCTTTCTCCGAATTATCTGTTTTTCAATCTTTTTGTAACCCATTCCTTTAAAACTTTTAAAGGTGAACGGGTTATAGCCAGTGAATTTTCTTCAACGTCTTTTGTAACTACCGAACCTGCCGCACACATTGAATTTTTGTGCATTGTAACAGGTGCAACGAGAACAGAATTTGAGCCTGTATTTGCACCATCCTCAATAATTGTTCTTGTCTTTGTTTTCAGAACAGGGTCATAGTTTGCGGTTATTGTACCGGCACCGATATTGACATGCTCTCCGAGTTCGCTGTCACCGATATAACTCAAATGAGAAACATTTGTGTTACTTTTTATTATTGATTTTTTGATTTCTACAAAATTACCTATTCTGACATTATCACCGATAACCGCACCCTCTCTGATATGCGCAAACGGACCTATTTTACAATTTTTTCCTATTGTGTTTTTACCCGTTATATAAACATTCGGAAAAATAACCGTATCCGCACCTATTGTCGTTTCGGGAGAGATATAAGCGGTATCAGGGTCAACAATACTTACACCGTCTGCAAGCAGTTTTGATATTGTTCTTTTATTCAGAATTTTTGTAGCTTCAGCAAGGTTTGCTTTTGAATTAATACCGAAGATTTCTTCATTATCCGCAAGAATGTATGCCTCTGTTTTTAACCCCTCAGAGGAAGCTGCAGCGACAATATCGGTTAAATAATATTCTCCCTGAGCATTATTACATTGGAGTTTAGAGAACAACGGGAATATCAGTTTTTTATCCAGACAGTATATGCCCGCATTTATCTCTTTTATTGCTTTGATTTCAGGAGTTGCATCTTTTTCTTCGGTTATACATTTCAGTGTTCCGTCAGCATGCCTTACTATTCTTCCGTAATTCGCAGGATTATCAAATACAGCCGACATAACCGTCAATGCCGCGCCGCTTTGCTGATGTTTTAAAATAAAATCTTTAATAGTTTCTGTTTTAACCAGCGGAGTATCACCACAAATAACAAGAACCATTCCGTCAAAATCTTTTAAAATATCAGCTGACTTTGAAACAGCATCACCCGTACCCCTTTGAGGAGATTGCAGAACACATTTTGAATTATCATCAAAGGAAGAAACGAATTTTTCAACCGCTTCCGCACCATGCCCGACTATAACAACGTTCTCATCAACAAGTCCCGTATTATTTAAAGCATTCAAAACATAACCCAAAAGAGGGATTCCGAATATCGGATGTAAAACCTTGGGCAAATCCGATTTCATTCTTGTTCCTTTTCCTGCTGCAAGAACTACTGATTTTACTTTATTATTTGTCATTACCAACTTCCTTTTCCCCAAAACAATTATACGTAATGAAGAAAAAAAAAGAACTGTTTATTTATTCTTTTTGCAAAAAATTAACAAAAATTTTAAGAATTTTTCAAAAAGCCTTAATAGCCGAAATGCTCACGTTTTTGCAAATATTCTCTGACGTAGTTTAATGCGGACTGCACAATTCTTGTGATACGTGAAGAGGATAAACCAACCTGAGCAGCAATTTCTTTTACCTGCATGTTTCTGTAAAATCTGTACTCAACAATTGTTCTGTCCTTTTGTGGAAGAGTTGCAATAGCTTCTCTTATAACCTTGCCTAATTCGGAAATTTCTGCTCTTTCATCCGGTAAAGCTGCTGTATCTTTGATAAAATCAAACGGAGAATCATTATCAGAACCTGCTGCTGCAAGACTGTCAATTGAAAGAATTGTCGTATAAATTGCTTCTCTTACTTTATGAGGAGAAATTTTTTCATCATCCGAATCATCACCTGTCGTTTCATATCCGTCGGAATCTTCATCCTGTTTGACATTCTTCAAAGAATACCATTTGTATCTGTTTCTGAGCTCATTTCTGATAGCCCATCTGACAGCAGTTGCTATGTAAGCATTATTATAACGGGCAAGCTGTTCTTCGGTTTTCCCTTTTATCATTGTCTGAATAGCAATTATACCAATGCTGACGAGCTCCTCATATTCAACCATGTGAGAAGGAATGCGCCTTTGTTCAACCTTGGCAACTTTTTCAATTATTTCAATATAATTTTGAATTTTAGCTGATTGCACTTTTTCTGCTACCACACTCATTTTTTCAGAAAGAGAACCTTATCCTATTCTTTTATAATACTATTTTTTTTGTCTTTACGCAAACTATATACGAAAAGTAAAATTTCTGCAACTGCCTTATATAAATCAGGGGGGATATAAGAATCCGGTTCAACAAGTCTGAAAAGCGCTCTGGCGACCGGAGGATTTTCGATTACGGGAACTTCATGCTCCCTTGCAATTTCTATTATTCTTTTTGCAATTAACTCCGAACCTTTTGCCACAAGCTTCGGTGATTCCATGGAATCTTGTTCATACTTTAACGCACAAGCGACATGGGTAGGGTTTGTCACAACAAAATCCGCATCAGGAACAGCATCCATCATTTTTCTTTGGAGCATTTGCTGGCGTCTTTGCCTTAATGCAGCCTTAACATTCGGGTCACCTTCCTGGTTTTTGTATTCATCCTTAACTTCTTTAAAAGACATTTTTTGGTCATTCATAAATTTCCAGCGGGTCATGCCGTAATCAGCCGCAGCTATAATCAAAAAAGCAAGACCTGCTTTCATTACGAACTCAACAACCAGCGAACTGAACTCATTCATAATTGCAAAACTGTTATCTATCGCAATCAGCGCAAGGATTTGTTCAATATGAGCCTTATAAACCATCCAGCCGATTAAGCCCAAAATCAATACTTTTACAATATTTTTTACAAGTTCAAACAACGTTTTGACAGAAAACAAATTTTTAAAATATTTTGTAGGATTAAGCTTGTCTAACTTAGGCACTAAAGGAGTTACGGTAACGAGAGGTCCCACCTGAACAAAATCTCCCAAAATAGCAACAAATGCAGCCAAGAACAAAATAGGTCCGATTATTAAAATCGTCGGGAGAAGCGACATTGTAAGGAGATAAGGCATTCCTATTTCAGAAACATGGGCGTTCGGTATCTGCTCATAAAGAGATATGAACAACTTAGTTATTTGTCCCCAAATAAAAGGTGCCATTTTGACTATTGCGAAAAAAACAACCATCAAACCGACAGCGGTTGAAAAATCTTTTGATTTTACAACCTGCCCTTCTTTTCTTGCTTTGTTCAGTTTTTCCTGAGAAGCCTCAAACTGCTTGTCCTCATCACCCATACCCGGCTCGCTTATTAAAAAATAGTTCTAAGATATATTATAATTATTTATTTTTAATAAACAATCATAGATAAGGTTTCTACGTCTGACGGCATTTTATCCCGTCCCTTAAGCTCTGCTAACTCTATAACAAAAGCAGCCGCAACAACTTCGGCACCGGTTTGGGAAACAAGATGGCATGCCGCACTTGCCGTTCCACCGGTTGCAAGCAAATCATCCACGATTACAACTCTTTTCCCAGCTTCTATTGCATCTTTATGTATTTGGAGAGTATCCGTTCCGTATTCTAACTCATAACTTTGACTCAGGGTTTCTCCGGGAAGTTTTCCGGGTTTTCTTAAAGGAACAAAACCTGCACCCAATTCATAAGCCAAAGCGGCACCAAATATAAAACCCCTTGATTCTATACCCGCAATATAATCAATTTTTTCATTCTTAAATTTTTCGGTAAAGAAATCAATTATTTTTTTAAACCCTTCTTTATCTCTTAAAACAGTTGTAATATCTTTGAAAACAATTCCTTTTACGGGGAAATCAAGGATATCTCTGATTTTAGATTTTACATAATCAACAGTTTCAATAGCCATACCTACTCCATTTTTTATTACAGGCACAGAACATGCCTAATCAATAACGACATTTAACATAATACCATAAACGAAAATTATTATTGAATTTCTTTTAACATTTTTATTAAGATTTTTGTAGGAAACCCGATAACATTATCAATTTCACCGTCAAATTTTTTCACAAAATCTTCCGGTAATTCCTGTATTCCGTAGGAACCCGCCTTATCATAGGGTTTCATATTATCAATATAATTATATATCTGATTGTCAGATAACTCATTAAATGTTACGTAAGTAATATCGTGCGACATGTATTCCCTGCCGTTTTCGGTATCTTTAATCGCAACCCCGGTCATAACATAATGCGTTTTGCCCGAAAGCAGTCTGAGCATTTCATAAGCTTCTTCTCTGTTTTTTGGTTTCCCTAAAATTTTACCGTCATAAATAACAACCGTATCTGCACCTATTACAAGCGCTGATACGGTTATTTTGTCACACACGGATTTTGCTTTATTTAAAGATAGAAGTTCAATTGAATCGGGGTTTACAGAGAGATTGAATTTTGTTTCATCATAGGAGGGAGAAATTACGGTATAATCAATATTCAGATTTGACAATATTTGTTGTCGTCTTGGAGATGTTGAGGCAAGTATTATCTTTTTCATAAAACTTTGTTATAAGGAAACAACATATTAATATTCAGGCTGCTGCAACATTTTTCTTCTGTCGACATACATCGCCGATTTCGTATTTATCGCGGAACAAATATTTTTCAATTTACTATTCAGCATAAACATATTTCTCTGCATTGAGGCATAATCTGTAATGGTTTCCATCATTTTTGCCGAATCCACAAATGCCGTCAGATTTGGATTGTCAACTTTTTCCATTGCGTACTTTTGTACCAACAACTGGTCAATTCTGTCTCTTGGTCCTACTGCCATAGTTTTTCTCCCTATTCAATTTTTCATGTGTGTTAATTTATCCGGTTTCCGAAATATATATTTCGAAGCCCTGTGATTATATAAACACATTGAACTTTAAAAAATTGCCTTTTTCCTTTCTTTGTATTAAGAAATGTTAACTGTGCAAAAACAAATAACTGCATGCGCTTCGGACTAAAAAGAAAATACCCAATATAACAAAGTATATACTCTTACTGCTTTTTATTACTTGTCAAATAAATTTTTAAATAATACAATTTTTCTGGCGGAGTATTTTCTATGATAATTGATTATTCGTATTTATTTGATAAGGCAAGAGATTTATACGCTCACATTTCATATAACAGTAAATACGGCGAAGCTATTTTACCCTTAAGATATTTCCTTGATTTGACATACAGATGCAATTTAATGTGTCCTTATTGCTATTTGGGCAAACAAAGAGATAAAGAAGAACTTTCAACTCGGGAGTGGATTGATATAATCAAACAAATCCCAAAATACGGAATAATATCCCTGATTGGCGGAGAAGCTCTGTTGAGAGAAGATTTTTCCGAGATTTTTTACTCTGCTTCAAAAAGAGTTAACGGAAGAGTAAATTTATACTCAAACGGCATGCTGATAAACGAAAAATTGATAAATGAATTTATTAATAACAAATTGTTATGTCTTTCCGTTTCTTTGGACGGGTACGGAGAAAAGCATGATTTAAACAGAAATTGCCGGGGACTTTTTGACAAAGTAATCGAAAATTTGGATTTATTAACCAAAAAATCAAAAAATAAACATCACGTTATTATTGATATAAAAACCGTATTACTTGATAATAATCTGGACGATATTCCAAAATTATACGAATTATGCAACAAAAAGGGATATGAATTTTTATCAATTGCTTTTAAAAGAAATAATTACTTAAAACAGCATCCCTGTTTACGTCCTGAGCTGACAGAAGAATTTTACGTTCAGGAATATCCTTTAGAACCTTATTTTGAGCTGGAGCATTTTAAATCAGTTTACAAGGATTTGGAAAAAATGGCTCAAAAATCCAGAACTCACCTGAGATGGGCGCCAAAATTCAAGCCTACCGGTGACTGGAACAGGATAGAAAAATTCTTTAAGAGCGGGAACAAAAACATTTCAGAGGTTTATAAACCCTGTCTTTTTCCGTTTTCAAACATGTTTATTAACCCCGAGGGACATGTATATCCCTGTCTGTCAGTAGATATGGGTTCTTTAAAAGAAAAAACAATTAAAGAAATTTTTAATCAGCCGAGATATAAATGTTTCAGAAAAAATATCAAGGCAGCAAAAGTTTTAAACGGCTGCCAATTATGCTGCGAATTATATCCGCAAAATGAGGAGTAGAAAAAATGGAAAATGAAGAAATAATACAATACAGAACAAGAGGAACGTGCTGCAAGATTATCAATTTAAAAATAAAAGACGGAATTGTTCTTGATTCCGAATTTTTAGGCGGTTGCAGCGGAAATCTGCAGGGCATAAAATCCCTGATAAAAGGAATGAAAATTGAAGATGTAATAAATAAGCTTAAAGGAATTGACTGCAACGGAAAAGGAACAAGCTGTCCCGACCAGCTGGCAAGTTGTCTTATTGAATACTCAAAAAGCAAAAATTCTTCTAAAGCCCTGTAAGCATGGATAATTCATATTTTTCAAGAAAATAATGTTCTGCCAAATTTTCTTCCGTAATATTACCGTCATAGGTTAAAACACTTTCGGTCAAATCGCTGCAATGTCTGAGAACATCGGAAAAATCCATCTGTTCGGTTATTACAAGCAGGTAATTCGTTAAGATTTCCGAAATTGCAGAGGAAATTGTATTTGCTGCAAGAGATGCAATATCATCAAAGCAATAGTGAAGGACGCCGTACTTTTCACAAACAGGAGAATCAGCAGGAAGAATTCTGTCCATTGTTTCTACTACCGTATTATCGGAAGCAAGTCCTGTATCAATTACAATTGAACCTTTTTTCATATTTTTTATATCATTTTCCCGAATAAGAATTTCTGTATCTTCCGATTTTACGGCGCAAATCAGTATATCAGTCTGAGGAATTATATCTTCAATAGTTCCTCTGTTTGAAAAGATAGTATTAATCTGATTTTGATATAAAAGTTCTATTTGCTGCAATTTGTCGATATCGGTATCCAAAACAGCCACATTACATCCGATAGAAACTGCCGTTTTTGCCGCACTAAGACCAACCGCACCAGAGCCGACAACCGTTACCAAAAGCGGTTTTAATCCTGTTGTAGAGCATATCAGCCTGCCGCCGTTATACTTTTCAGAGATACCCGAGGCAAGTCTTATTAATGCCTTACCCGTTATTTCGCTTATCGCATTGTCAACAGGACGTATACCGTTTTTCGTTTTTATTCTTTTTATATCTATTGCCGTAATTTTTTTTGACAATATGTCAAAAGCTAAATCTTTATCATTAAGCAAATCAAACATGCCGATTATAATCTGCTTTGATTTAAGCAAATCCCGTTCAACTCCCTGAGGCTGATTTATTTTTAAAATTATATCGGATTTTTGATATATTTCTTCTGCACTTTCAACAATTTCAGCACTGCAGCTTTTATAATCAGAATCCTGAAAGCAAGCGTTAATTCCTGCATTTTTTTGTATTAAAACACGATTTCCCGTATCGACAAGCGATTTTACCGATGACGGAATCAAAGGAACTTTATTTTCCGATATTTTTATTTCTGCGGGAACACCTATTATCATGAAAGAAATTCTCCTCTGCTTTGGTTTCTTCTTTTTTCAAGAGCCTCTTCAATTTCGTTAATTATCAGTTGAGTAGCGGCAACAGGATCATCATGTGATGTAATAGGTCTGCCGATAACCATAAAATCAACTCCCGCTCTTATCGCATCTGACGGAGAAACAACTCTTAACTGGTCATTAACCACAGACCAAGAGGGTCTTACCGCCGGACACATAATGAGAAATTCCTCTCCGAATTCTTTTCTTATTCTTGCGGCTTCGGTTGCAGAAGCAACAACACCGTCAAGCTCACAGTCATGGACTATTTTTGTAATATGTGAGGCATATTCGTCAATACTTTTGTTTATACATAACTCTTCTGATAAAGTTTTCTGCCCAAAGCTCGATAACAGTGTCACACCCAGAATAGTCGGTCTGGGTAAACCTTTTTTCTTTGCTGTTTCACGGCATAAACGGACTGTCGTATTCATCATCTTCGAACCGCCGTTAGCATTTACATTGAAGAAATCAATACCTCTTTTCATAAGGTTTACACCGGCTTTTGCAACGGTATTGGGAATATCATGAAATTTACCGTCAAAGAAAACCTTTCCGCCATGCCTCTTTATCATATCAACAACTTCAAGACCGCATGAAATAGATAACTGAAGTCCGACTTTGAAATATCCGACATAGTCTTTTAAAAGTACTACATACTTTTCTGCTTCTTCAAGCGTGTCAAAATCAAGAGCAAGAACAATTCTGTCTTTGGCGAAAATAGGTTTTTTAACTGACATATAAAACTCCTTAAATGTAACAAAAAACATGTTAGCATACTATGCCGACATGTTTCAAGAAAGTTTTAAAATTATGAATTTATTTATACAAATTCGTTAGCAAATTCTTTTGATAACACACACGCTTTTACATAAGCATTTTCATCACCTTTTGCCGTTAATGTGTCAAAGGCGTTATCAAAGAAGTAATCACACTTTTGCAGAAATTCGGGAGATGATTTTTTACAGAAATCTATATCCGAATTAATGTTATCGGGGCGTGAAACTTGTGATTTGCCAAGCAAACCGTTATCCTGAATTTCATTTATCTGATTTTCGGAAACAGATTTGTTGACTATATTTTCCGCAGGTCTTGAACTGTTAGCGGAAACACCCGAAACTTTAGGTGAAAAATTATTATTTATATCATTCATTGTCTTACTCTCTTTTTTTGTTTAATGTTAACTTACGATAGCTTCAAAGCATAACTTAAAAATTTTTTGCTATTTGTTAATCAAAAATTTATTTCACAGTAACAAAATCCAGAATTAGCGCAACTTTCAAGACTTTACAAAACTTTACATTTTTATTTGTTCAGGATTTTTACTCGGTTACACTAATAATTGTCGGCATGCCCAAAAACTAAGGTAAATTTTTAAAATAGTTTGCATCTGAGAGTGCTTTTTCAGTACATCCTGCACCATTATGCGAAGTTGCTGTTGAATTACATTTCATATCAGCGGGTTTACCAATACCACAGGGCTGAAAAACGTGAGAAGTTGAATTAACAGGAATATAAAAAGTAAAAGTATCATAACCCCATCTGTTGGGTTTTTTTCCCGGACCGTTCACATCAACAGTTACATAAATATTTCCCGAAGAACCTTTGTGAAAAGCGTATGAAGCACCATCTGAAGTTATAAAAGAGTTTGAACTAATATAACCGATAGCATCATCATTTTTATTAATATAATTTCTATATTTACTCACATCTACGCAATTATTTTTACAAATGACTGAAAAATAACCAATAAACCTATTTCTAAAATCAGTAACAGAATCATTATCGGAAATATAAATAATATCTCCGTTATCAATTTTCATTTTTTGAATTACCTGAGAAATAACACTGACCTGTTTTTTAAATTGAGAGCGGAGTTCGTTTTTCTGAAGATTATTTATCATTGTCGGAATAGTCATTGCCGCGATAACACCGATTATAACGAGTGTTATCAAAACTTCCGCCAATGTAAATCCGTTTTTATATATCTTTAGAATACTAATATTTTTCATGCTTTCATTATAACATAAGACATGTGATTTTAGACATATCATCACCTCTATTCTATTCTATTAGAGAGCTTACAACTATTGATTTTTATACATCAATACCAGTTTTTACAAAAGTTAATATATTTATTATATACTGATTTTATTTTATATAGTATTTGTTTTTTACTCTGTGTAATTTATATAAAAAAGTTTTGATAAATACCACCTTAACCCAATAAAATAAGGCGTTTTTAAAACTCGTTTTTACATTTCTTAATGTTTTTGGTGACAGGTAACAAATTTTATTTTTACGTGATTTAATAGAGTGTAGTGTGTTTATGTTTTTGTAAAAGAAAGTGTGTAACGAATGTCTATTAGTGCGGTTTCATTGTCAACAATTAATCCTGTTCATTTTGAGAAGAAAAATGAAAACATGGATAAAAAAGCTGAACCTGTTGCGGTTCAACCTCAGACAACTGCTAATTCAGGAGAAGCTCTCCGTTCCTATTTTATGGCAGGTCAGTCATTATCATTTGGTTTTAATTGTTCAACCGGCAAGTTTGTTACAAAGAGAATTGAAGATGTTCCCTGCTGCTGCTGCGGCGGAAGAATGATTCTCGGACACAGCCTCCCGAAAGTTGCCAACTCTTTTGCAAAACTCGAAGGACAGGATTTGGCTGATAAAATTAATAAAGACAGAGATTACTTCAGAAGCAATCAGGGCACAATTGCAGGAATGATTGCAAAAGAAGCAGAAAAAAATCCCAAATTTGACGCACAGGATGCAATCAGAGAAATAGGAAAAGACTTCAGAGGCAAACTTAAAGCTTATTGCACGGATGTTCTCAGCTCAACAGATGAAATTGCAAAATCAGCTATGGGCGAAAACAACAAAGTTTCTCAATTAATTCAGCAGGAAAAACAAAATATCGCAAAAGGAACAATCAACAGAGTAGCTTTCACCGAAAAACTCGTTCAGTTAAACGAAGCAGGCGAAATTGACCCCATGACTTATGATATGGTTCTTTCTTCAGCAATGCTTCTTCCTCAAAACGAAAATATGGTAACAAAACATTTCAACAAAGTTTACGGAAGAGATAATTTCAGTATTTTTAACGAATTACTGAAAGAATCAACTCAAACAATTGAACACGTTCACCCTCATTCATTGGGCGGACCCAACAACACAGACAACTACCTTGCAGAATGCGGTGAATGCAACCACCCCAGAGGAAATATGTCTTATCTTAAATGGATACAAATTCACCCCGAATATCCTATCAATGCGCAAAAACACATTGAATGGTTCCAGCAGCAAATCGTTGACGGCGAAATCGGTTCAAAATATGATGATTACGGTACAAAAATAAGAGCAACTCTTTCAAAAGAATCTAACGGTAAAATGGTTCTCAAAGTTCTTAATAAAGAAAAAATTCAGGAACTCAGAGCAAGAGCTTTAAACGGTGAAGATGTAAATGTTCATGAAGAAATAGAAAAACAAGAACAGGAAAAAGAAGCTGAACAAGCAGCGTAATGTTTAAAACATTTATAATAAAAAGAAACCCTGATTTTTTCAGGGTTTCTTTCTGTCTGAATAAGAAATGATTAAAGGATTGCACCTTTCGGAACAACTGTAACTCCGCCTGCCGAAACAACAAAGCCTCTTGCAAGGTCCTCGTCTTTGTTAAAGCCTATTCTTGTATATGGAGGTACTTCAACGTTTTTGTCGATGATAGCTTTCTTGATTTCCGCATGTCTGCCGATGTTAACGTTTTCCATAAGGATACTGCCCGTAACATTAGCAAATGAGTTAATTCTTACTTTCGGAGAAAGAACACATCTTGAAATGCTTCCGCCCGAAATAATACAACCCTCAGAAACCATTGAGTTTGTTGCCATACCTATTCTGTCGCCCTCTTCCCAAATAAATTTTGCAGGAGGGTAGTTATAGTTAAATGTTCTCAACGGCCAATCTTCCGAATACAAATTGAGTTCAGGAGAATAGTCAAGCAAGTCCATATTTGCCTGCCAGTAACTGTCTATGCTTCCTACATCTTTCCAGTAGCCTTTTTCGGTAGGAGACATGCCACTGAATTCGTTTGTTGTAAAATCATAAATAAAGATTTTTTCACCATCATTCAGCATTTTCGGAATTATGTTTTTACCGAAGTCGTGATTTGAATTTTCGAGTTCAGCATCAACCTTGAGTTCGTTTACAAGTTTATCTCTTGTAAAAATATAATTACCCATTGACGCCAGACACATATCAGGTCTGCCCGGAATTGATTTTGGTTTTTCTTTTGGTTTTTCTACAAACCCCGTACATCTCCAGTCATCATCAACTTCAATAATACCGAATTCGCTTGCTTCTTCTATCGGAATAGGAATTGCCGCAATTGTCAATGCTGCTTCTTTTTGCAGGTGATAATTCAGCATAAGACGAACATCCATTTTATAAATGTGGTCACCGCCAAATACACAAACATAATCGGGATTTTCATCATATATGTGTGTTAGGTTTTGGAATACCGCATCAGCCGTTCCTTTATACCAGTGACCGTCTGTTCTCATTTGAGCAGGAACAAGGTCAATATACTGACCGATAATCGGCGACAACGGCCATCCTCTCGTAATATGGTGATTTAACGAGTCGGATTTGTATTGGGTCAAAACTTTTATTTTGTGAAAGCCTGAATTTACAAAATTATTGATTACGAAATCTATAATTCTGTATCTTCCGCCAAAAGGCACTGCCGGCTTCGCTCTGTCCCTTGTTAAAGGATAGAGTCGTCTTCCTTCTCCGCCTGCGAGAATCATCGTTAAACATTTTTCAGTTAGCATTTTGTTTACACCTCTCTTTTCTACGCTTCTATTTTTAATCATCTTCTAAACTTAGTACTGCCATGAATGCCTCCTGAGGAACCTCTACACGTCCTACGGCTTTCATACGCTTTTTGCCCCGTTTTTGCTTTTCAAGCAATTTTCTCTTTCTTGTTATATCACCACCGTAACATTTATCCAAGACACTTTTTCTCATTGCTTTAATATTTGTTCTTGCAATTATTCTGCCGCCTATTGCAGCCTGTATTGCAACTTCAAATAACTGCTTCGGTATAATATCTTTTAATTTTGTAGTTAATTTTTGCCCGACATACATTGCATTATCTTTATGGACTATCGCACTTAATGCGTCCACAGGCTCTCCGGCAAGTAATATATCCAGTTTTACAAGGTCAGAACGTCTGTAATCTTTAAATTCATAATCCAAGCTTGCGTAACCTTTTGAACGGGATTTTAGCTGATCGTAAAAATCTGTTATTACTTCACTTAAAGGAATATCATATTCCAAATCTACTCTTATCTTATCGAGATAAGACATATTTTTGAATATACCTCGCTTACTTTGCGATAATTCCATTAAAGAGCCTACATATTCGTTCGGAGTGATAATATTTACCTTTACATAAGGTTCTTCTATATAATCACGATACTGAGCATCAGGTAAATTGGCAGGGTTATCTATTTCTACAATTTCACCGTTTGTTTTGTGAACCTTATAAATAACACTCGGAGCGGTAGTGACAAGCGAAAGATTATATTCTCTTTCCAGTCTTTCCTGTGCAATTTCCATATGAAGCATTCCCAAAAAACCGCATCTGAAGCCAAATCCCAACGCAGAAGAGGTTTCGGGTTCATAAGTAATACTTGAATCATTCAGCTTTAATTTTGCAAGTGCTTCTTTCAAATCTCCATATTGTTCATTATCAACGGGATACATCCCCGAGAATACCATAGGCAAAGCCTCTTTATAACCCGCAAGCGGCTCTGATGCGGGATTTTCAGCCAAAGTAACAGTATCTCCGACAAACCGTGTTATTTCTTTTATTGAAGCCGCAAGATAGCCTACATCACCTGTTTTAAGCTCATTCACAGGAACTCTGTGCGGATTGAGATACCCGAGTTCAACAATTTCAAATTCTTTGTTGTTAGCCATAAATTTGATTTTGTCGCCGTTTTTTATTGAACCGTCAACTACTTTGAAATAACAAACAGTTCCCAGATATTGGTCATAAGCACTGTCAAAAATCAATGCCCTTAAGGGTTTGTCAGAATTATCTTCGGGCGCGGGAACGTATTTTACAATGGCTTCAAGCACATTTTCCACACCAGTTCCGTCTTTGGCACTCACCGGAATTGCCAGTGAGCCGTCTATTCCGAGAATTTCTTCTATTTCCTGCCTTACTCCCTCTATATTTGCTGACGGCAAATCTATTTTATTTATAACTGGTATTATTTCAAGATTTTGCTCCATTGCAAGATAAACATTCGCAAGCGTTTGCGCCTCAACACCCTGTGTCGCATCAACGATAAGTAATGCCCCCTCGCAGGCAGCAAGAGAACGGGAAACTTCATAAGAAAAATCCACGTGTCCCGGAGTATCAATAAGATTAAGTACGTAGTCTTTGCCGTCTGCCGCAGTATAATTCATTCTTGCAGCATTCAACTTTATGGTTATACCTCTCTCCCGTTCGATATCCATTGTATCAAGCAATTGATCCTGCATATCTCTTGCGGCAATAGTTCCTGTTTTTTCCAGCAACCTATCCGCCAGGGTCGATTTACCATGGTCGATATGTGCTATTATACAAAAATTACGTACATTTTCTATTTGCTTCATAATTCAAAGTATAACCCGAATTCTAATTTATGCCAATAATATAAATTACCGATACTACAATGACATGCTCTGCCAGTGAACGTAACCGCCACCACAGACATACTCTATAACTCTGAATAAAAATTCTTTGTGGGCGTCCTCAGAAGCAATTGAAATAGGATGTAATTCGTTAATTAAGTGTATTGTCCTTAATTCACAAGGCATAGACCTTTTTGCGGGAACATACAAAGACGCAACCTCTATGTTACGAATTTTTTCTGCCACTGAATCCGGATTTTCATTTATTACTTTTATGCAATCACCTTTTGTCGCAACAATTCTGCTGCAAATTATTCTTTGCCTGCTGACATTGTTTTCAAGAACCTGAGGCTTATCATTAAAAATCATTGTGAAACCAATTTTATGCCATAATATGGATAACAAAAGAGATTGAGTTGCTTCATCTTTTGTACAGTAAATATCGTCACTTGAAATACCTCGTGAAGAAAAAGTTTGTCTGAAATAATCCGTCGTGACTTTCATATTTTCATATATTGAGTCTAAAATACCCTTTGCAATATGGTTTGCATTCTGATAATCATTGTATTGTTCATACATGTGAGAGGCAACAATACTCATTCTCTCCTGCTCGACAGGAGATTGTCTTGAACTGTTTAAGCCTGTAAAACCGTATTCCAATATATATTCCTTATAATCTTGACTTCATTTATATTTTAGTTTTACTGACAGATTTTGTTAATACACAAACCGCCGTATTTGTGATTATAACCGCTTTTAAAAGTATAACTCTCTTTTTACTGAAAATTTGAACTTTTTAATTTTACCGAGTATAATCTGAATATATTTTATTCTGAACACGATTATTATGCAAGCTTTTCAGAATATTTGACGGAGAAAGTTGTTTTTATGCCCAAAATTGTTATAGCCGGATACGACACAATGTTTGCAAATCTGATTTCCGGATGTATTTCAGCGGGATATGAGCCTGTCGGTGTATTCAGATATGAAAAAGTGAAATACAATCATCTGTTTTTGTTTTTTAAAGATGTTTTTTTTCCGAGTAAAGATAAAGCTTTTATAAACGGATATAATTTACACGAAATAAATGCAAAAAGCGTAAACAGTGAGGAATTTAAAAAAGAATTAATAAAGCTTAATGCCGATATAGTTTTTATTGCATCATGGGGAGAAAAATTTAAAAAGGAAATAATTAACATTCCGAAAATTGCAACCATAAATTGCCATCCGTCACTTTTGCCGAAATACAGAGGGCCTAATCCTTATGCAGCAGTGATTTTGAATAATGAAAAAAAGACCGGTATTACATTTCATCTTGTGAATGAGAATTTTGACGCCGGAGCAATATTAAAGCAGACTGAAGTTGAAATAAAACCTGATGATACTGGAAAAACTCTCCGGGAAAGATGCGCCTCGGTTGCAGGCGAAGAAATCCAAAAGCTTTTACAGGAGTTAAATTCTGATTTTATCGTTCCCGTCAATCAAAATGAAGAAAAAGCTACATATTATTCTCAATATACCGAAAAAGACCTGCTTTTAAACTTTGATAATTCAGCAGAAGAAATTGACAGAAGAATCAGAGCTTACACCCCCTGGGCAAAATGTTTTATCCCGCATAAAAATTGTTTTTTCACATTTGAGAAACATCAAATTCTTGATGGAACAACTGAATGCAAAAGCGGACACCTGATTGAAAAATCGGATAAATTTTTAATTATTGCCTGTGGTGACGGCAAAAAAATAAAATTTTCAGGAATAAAAATTTATAAAAAAAGCCGTTTGTTTACAAAACTTTATACGTCTTTTACCTTAAAAATAGGCGATATCATGGCATAATCTTCGGTTTTTGACAAAAATTACAGTTCAAATGATATACTTTTATAAAAAAGTAATGAGGTTTTTATGCTTGATTTAAAAGCAATATACGAAGTAATTATATATGCCGTGGGAGATACAAAAGCCGGTTCAAAAATGGGAAAACTTCAAATAAGGAATACCGGTGACGGTTCTGTTCTGAACTGCATTATGTGGGAAGAAACAATTTCCAGACTTGATGAAAAAATGTTCAGAGCAGGCAATAAAATTAAAATTTTACAAGGCACATATAATGAAAAATATAACAATTGTTTAGTATCGGATATAAAACTTATTGAAGAAGCGAAATTCGGACTTTCAGAAGAAGAAGCCGACACAATGTTCAATTTTATTTGTCAGAGAGTTTTGGAATTTAAAGACGAATCATTAAAAACTTTTGTTTCTGATTTACTTGCAAAATACGAAGATAAATTGAAGATAACGCCGGCAGCAAGATTAATGCACCACAATTATTTGGGCGGACTGCTTGAACATACTTACGAATGCGTTAACATCGCAGATAAAGTGGTTGATATGTTCCCGACAAAATTAAACAGGGATGAAGTTGTTGCAGCAAGCATCCTCCATGATTTCGGCAAAATGCTTGAATACAAAATCAATATTGATTCAGGACTTATAGAATACGAAGAAAATTTTTACGGAACATGGATATCCCATTCACAATGGGGTTTTACGGTTTGTATGACTGCAGGATTTCCGAGAATAGCAAAAATGATTGCGGCACACCACGGGAGAGCCGATTGGGGTTCTTTAATAGATTTAAGCCAAAAAGACTTAGAACCCTATGTATATGTACTTCATCACATTGATGATTTATCGGCTAAATTTGGAAAAACATCAGTTTCAGATTTATAGTTTACAAATATTTGGAGGATAAAATGAAAAAATTATTGAATTTACTGTTAGCAATATTAACTTGCTCTTTATCAGTCAATGCAGCACCTTTAAAAGCCGACGTAAGCAGCGAACATATTCCTGCAGGAACAGTCATTGCCGTTAAAACGGCTGATTCTCTCGACAGTACAAAAGCACTTGAATATGACAGATTTGATGTTATAACCGTTGCAGACATTGTTGCAGGAACAAAAATGATTTTACCGAAAGGAACTGTTATAAGAGGCTCTGTCAGAAGTGTTCAAAACAAAAAAATGCTGTCTAAAGATGCAACGATATATGTAAAATTCGACCATCTCGTAAGTCCGATAGGGACACAAATTCCTGTTTCTTTGGCACTTCACTCATCAGATATAATGACTGTTGACGGCGGTTTAGGATATAGCGGAAATTACGGAACGGCAAGCAAACAAAATGTTAAAAACGCAGGAAAAATCATCACTAACATGACAAAATGGGGTATTTCAACCGGAGATAAGGCATGGAACGGCTGGCCCAAATTCGTTTTAACTCCTGTAAGCTCAATTCTTTCAGTTCCCTGTGCAGGCTTATATCTCATAGGTGATGAGATTGTTGATGTGTTCAAAAAAGGGAACGACATTACTTTAAACCAAGGTGACGTCATTAACCTGATGTTTCTTAAAGGCGTAGATGTTCCGACTTACTAATCATGAACTTATTTGAAAGTTTATATCTGATATGTTCGTCACCTGAAAAAAAAATCGGAGAAATGCTGAGGAAACACCATCTTTCTGTTTCCTCGGCAGAATCCTGTACAGGAGGACTTATAAGTTCTCTTTTAACAGATATTTCGGGAAGTTCGGAATATATTACCGAAAATATAATTACTTACTCAAATGAAGCCAAAAGAAAATATTTGAACGTAAAAGAAGAAACTCTGGATACTTTTGGGGCTGTGAGCGAACAGACCGCAGAAGAAATGGCGGCAGGATTAAAAGAACAGACAAAATCTGATTACACTGTAGTTACAACAGGAATAGCAGGACCCACAGGCGGTTCAAAATCAAAACCTGTCGGACTGATGTATATAGGACTTGCAAATAAACAAAATGTGCAGTCAATAAAGGTACTTGCACCTGAATATTTACCAAGAGTTATAATGAAAAAAGTTTTTGCCAAAAAGGCATTAACAGAATTATACAAGTTTGTTGAAAAGGATATTTAATATGAAAAAAATTACTTTAATCCCCGGTGACGGCATAGGACCAGAAATTTCAAATTCTGTCACTAAAATAATTAAGGCAGCAGGATTAGAAATAGACTGGGATATCCAGACAGCAGGAGCAGATGTCGCAGAAGAAGAGGGGACACCGCTTCCGCAAAGAGTAATTGACTCAATTAAAAAGAATAAAATTGCTCTGAAAGCACCTGTTACAACTCCTATCGGCAAAGGCTTCCGGAGCGTCAACGTTCAATTAAGAAAAGAATTGGATTTATACGCAAATTTAAGACCCTGTAAAAACTTTGACGGAATAGAAACCGTATTCAAAAACGTTGATGTTATTGTTGTTCGTGAAAATACGGAAGATTTGTATGCGGGCATTGAAAGAATGATAGACAAAGATACTGCTGAAAGCATAAAAATAATTACAAGAAAAGCATCCGAAAGAATTGCAGAATTTGCTTTCAAATACGCTGTTGAAAATAACAGGAAAACAGTATGGGCAGTTTCTAAAGCAAACATCTGCAAGTTCTCTGACGGATTGTTTTTGGAATGCTGTCGTACAATAGCTGACAAATACCAAAACATAGAATATAAGGAGATTTTGGTTGACAACCTTTGCATGCAGCTCGTACAACACCCTGAAAAATTTGATGTTTTGGTTTTACCAAATTTATACGGGGACATAGTTTCCGATTTAACCGCAGGCTTAACAGGTGGATTAGGACTTGCAAGAGGTGCAAATATTGGTCTTGAATGCGCAGTTTTTGAACCCGTACATGGTTCTGCACCCGATATAAAGGGACAAAACAAGGCAAACCCGTCAGCATTGCTGTTAAGTGCGGTAGAAATGCTCAAATACATTGGAGAAAAAGAAATTGCAATTAAAATTGAAAATGCTCTTTTGAAAACACTGAAAGATGGCATTGTTTTAACACCTGATTTGGGCGGAACATCAACAACAACAGATTTTACCGAAGAAATAATCAAAAATCTTTAATTATTTTGATATATTCTCATAATCGAGATGGGGAAAATATTTAAAACGAGTAAAAGGCCAAAATCTTACAATTGCACGTCCGATAAATCTTTCTTGAGGAAGCAGACCCCAATATCTGCTGTCTTTTGAATTTCCCCTGTTATCACCCAACATTAGATAGTGTTTTTCGGGAATTATTGCAGGTCCGCAAAATGTATCCTCATTACATTCGGAATAATTACTTTCTCCATTAATGTAATTCTCCTGCAGCATTACATCATTGATAAAAACATGGTAATTTCCGTCATCACTTATTTTTATCTCATACTTATCCCCCGGAAGTCCTATTACCCTTTTAATAAAAGCGTCATCTTTACATCCGAATCCCGTTAATCTTTTAAAAACAGATACAATATCATAAGACAATTTCGTTTCCGGCGGATAAAAAATCATTATATCACCGCGCTTAGGAGTAGTGAAAAATCTTGATACTCTTTCAACAAGCAACCTGTCCTTTACCTGAAGTGTAGGATACATTGACAAGGAGGGAATCCATCTTATTTCACCAAGGAAAAATCTTATTATTATGACTGCAATCACGACAAAAACGACGGTGTCAACCGTTTCTTTCAGAAAAGCTTTTATATTTTCTTTATTAAATTTATTCATCTCTGCTTTTTTGAACTTCCATACATAAATTAATTAAAGCATTCTTATAATCATTATCGGGAAAATAAGAGATTAAATCAAGAGTTTTTCTGCCGTACAGATTTATCAAATCATTTGTCTTTTTTACCGCATGCAAAAAGCGGGGGTCATTCTTTTTTATACTTTTAATTTTCGGGGAAACCGTATTTTCATTCAAATAAATTACAGGCGCCGTATATATTCCGTTATCAATGTCGCTTTTTGCCGTAACTTTATCCTGCAGAAAGTTAGTTAAATCATTTTTTATCTGAAACATTATTCCAAAATTATTAGCAAATTCTTTCGCATTTTTCAGAATATCATTTTGATTTTCGGATATCAAAGCTCCTATAAGAGCTGTTTTAAACAGTTCTGCAGTTTTTCTTCGGGATTTTATAATATATTCATCAATGGTCGGAATTTTATTTTTCATTGTATTTTGTTCTAATTCACCCTTACATAATTCATACATTGAATTTATAAACAGATTATTCAATTTTGAACACTCAAAGTTCATAAGCTCTTTTAAGGTAATTGACAAGACATAATCCCCCATGATTACGGCAGAAGCATTTCCGAATATGCTGTTAATTGTTAATTCATTTCTTCTTATTTCAGCCTCATCAATAATATCATCGTGTATCAAACTTGCATTATGTATTAATTCTGCAAGGGATAAAACTTTTATTTGTTTAGAAGATATTTTCCCATATTTTGCTTTTATAAATAAAATTGCAAATGCTGACCTTATTTTTTTTGATTTTTTTAACAAAAAATTTTCCAAAGCAACAGGTAAAAAATCAAACCCCGAGTTCAAACATTCGGAAATATTTTCATCAACCGAAGTCAATTCATTGCGTATTATTGAAATAATGTTTTCGTATTTATTCAAAACAAATGCCTCTCATTATTACAATTATAACAATATTTTAAAATTTTTAAAATTACCACTTGAAAAATAAAGTTCATTATGTATAATAAGAGAACGAATGCGGGGGTAATTCAGTGGTAGAATGCCTCCTTGCCAAGGAGGATGTCGCGAGTTCGAGCCTCGTCTCCCGCTCCATTTAAGAAAGACCCTTAGGGGTCTTTTTTGTATTGTTTCTTATCACAGTGTATTTTTTAAGTTACTATTAGTATCGTAATATTTAATCAAATGTATTTGTAAAAAAACTTACCACCAATATCGGATTTATTCTTAACAGTTTTAAAGTTTCAGATATAACATAAGCTATCACAGGATGAGTTATTTCTGTTTCCATAATCTTATAATTCATTTTGCTTCTATTTTTTGCATACATATTATTTTTGTCAACTGACCACAATAATTTTATATATTTTTGCATTAAATCCCTGACTTTGCATCTTGTTGAATAAGATATATTAACGGATGAAAACATAGTAACGCCAACATAAGCAATAAGTTCTCTAAGCCCTATTTTTGAGAGATATTGTGAAGATTTTATTGTTTCTATAATATTTAAAATTCCTTCAACACAAATTAATATATCAGCATCTGTACGGTTTAAATTGTTCACTATACTGTCTTCATTAAGGTGATAGTAATACCCCAAAATATGAGGCTGAACACATACAGACTCTGAATATTTTATAACTTCCGATACAAATAAAAAGTCCTCAAAAACAGGAATATCTTCATTAAACAGAATTTGATGTTTTTTTATAAAATCAAAATCAAATAATTTTCCTGTAACAAAAACTGCCTGTTCAAAAGGAATATTATTTGCACTTTTATTAATATTATAAACGATTTCTTTATCTGTTCTTGTTTCAAGTTCATTATACTTTATACTTACAATATTATGGTCATCACGTATATTTTGACGGGCATAAGAAACAAACTGTACATTGTTATTTTTTATATAATTCAATGAATCTTTAATAAAATTTTCTTTTAAAGCATCGTCATCATCCAAAAAAGTTACATATTTATTAGTTACAAATTTCATGCCATAGTTTCTTGGACTTGAAGCAGAATGTTTATTGTTATTCAGCTTTAAAAGTTTAACATTATCATAATCTTTTACTAAATCTTTTATTTCATTAAAAAATTGCTCATTAGTATTATGAACAACAATAATAACCTCTATATTATTAAATCCAAAAGTTTGATTTTTTATAGAATTAAAACAACGTAAAAAATACTTTATATTAGGTTTATGCGTGGGAATAACAACCGAAACATTGATATTATCAGTTGTTAATTTTTTAAAATTGTTTTGAAGTAGTGCCTGAGACATTATTTTAGCTCTTTCTTGCTTTATTTTAACAACTCAGGATTATGTTCTTTATAATATGCATGTACCATTTTTCTTAAAAAATCCAAATCCAGTTTCCAGTCAAGAACTTCTTTACCCAACGCATTTATAACATTCGTATTATCAAAAGTTATATCTGATTGAAAATAAGGCAGCAAATCATCAAGCATACGCTGAACTAATTTTTCTTCTTTTGAAGGATTTTCAACTTTATCAGCCAGACAAAGACCTGTCGTCTGCAGTGCTTCACACACTGCGGTTTCAATCATTTGAGTTGAAACAGGCGACATACCTGTCAAATGATATGTTCTGTTACAAACTGGCAGAACAAATAATTTTGCTATTGTTTGCTGAACATAGTCCTGAGGGACAAAATATATTTTATCAGTTGTTCCTGCCGCAATTCTTAATTTTGTACTAAATTGTCCATTTAAAGGCAATCCTGCTTTCTTACAGCCATTAACTTTTACCTTAGCCAAAAATTCAAGTATTCGATAAAAAGCAAGAGGTTTTCTTATTACACCATCAGAAAGTTTACCTACGATAATTGCCGGACGGTATATTGTATAGTCAAAACCTGATTCCCTTACAAGCTTTTCACTGTCAAATTTACTTTTTTCATACGAATTATTCCAATCTGTTGCAGGCATTGAATCCTCCATTACAATCCCGTTGCTTTTACCTGCGACATAGGCTGTTCCTACAAAGTGGAATGTTTTTAATCCAAGTTTTTTTGCAAGAGACAGAGCAGATTTAGTACCATAAAAATTAGTATTATATGTTTTTTTATCAGGATCTTTTCCTAAATTAACACTGGCAGCACAGTGGAAGAATGTATCATAAGGTCCTTTTGATAACATTTCAGTTTCGGGAAAATTTTCCAGAGTTCCTTCAACTATTTCAATACGTGAAAGTAGTTCTTCGGCATCTGTTTTATGATCCATTTCGCATTGTTCTTTTATTATTTCTTTAGTTCTGTCAAGTCCTGACTTATTACAGAAACTCCTGCCAAGAGAGACAATAGCATAGTCAGGATTGTTTCTTAATAAATTTGTTGCAAATCCTGCACCTACAAGACCAGTAATTCCTGTCATTAAAATTTTTTGCATATTATCCCCCAACTTAATTTTTTCTTTATTATACATTAAAAAACAAACATGAAACACAAAATTTGTGAAACTAATCTCTATATTACAGCTAATTATATCCCTGTTTTTTCTATTATAAGCGGCGTAAGAAGTTCCCATACCTTTTCTGAGGGATGTGTATTGTCGGGTGCTATATATTCTTTTTGAAATAAATCCACATTGGTTAAATCATTAAGAGAAAGGCATACAAATCCGTCCTGAGAGAGTGATGACTCAAGTTTTTTATATAACTTGTCATTAGTATCATAAAATAAAAACAGGTATTTAACATCATCGCCCCAATGTTTTTGGATATTCACTTTTATCTTGTGCATAACAGTAAGAAAGCGTTCTGTGTATTCAGGATTTTCAACATAATTTTTTGAGTTCTTAATGGTATAAAACAAAGGGGGATTGAAGTTTATTTTTACGTTGAAATTATTATCAAAGTAAACACCATTATCAACGATACAGCATGGAATCTGAGCTCGTCTGATATGGTCAGGGATAAAAACATAAATAAACCATTCCGGTTTTGAAATCATATTATAAAATTTTTCTGTCCTGACCTGATAGTAAGTTTCGTTGGCACCACGTGCCGAAAGAGCTCTGTTATAGACAGGACGGTCAGCATATTTAACGAGTTTACCCATCAGAGATTGTTGTGCGGTGAGCCCGCTTCCGTAAGCATACGAGCAACCTGCTATCAATATTGGTTTTTTCTTTGACCGGAGATTAAGAGGTTCTCGAAAATTAGCCTGTTGGTTTCCGTATATAAACATATTATCATAATCATTTTGAGAATAAAAAATTCTGCTGTAAGTATTCAGATAGTGTTCTGCGGCGACCCTGAAAGAAGAAAGTGCATAAAGTCGTCCGTGAAATTTAGTATCTTTTACAAAATAATAAAAATCGAGCGAAATGTAAGTAATAAAAAAGATTATTAAGTTAACCAAAACTATCTTAGCAATTTTATTCATTTTTAACCTTGGGAGTAGTATAGCATAAAAAGCAGATATAATTAAATAATTTGGTGCATAATTGTTTGTAAAAAGCAATTCAGAAGCAGAATATCTGATTTGTGCAGATATATCAGGACAACATACCAAATCAGTAGTTCATTGCGCCCTCTTTTAGTACCTTTGCAGCACAGTTATATCCGCTATTATAATTATTGCAAGTATTCTCTTTGCCAATACCTCTTGGATATAACCCGTCTTTTTTTAATAAAAATTCAAAAACATCTCTGCCAACCGCATTGGGTCCTTTACCACCGTTTAAATCTACGTCAATCCCCATACAAATATTTTCTTCGTCAACTGAAACAGTATCACAAGCAGGATTAAAAGCTCCCAAATTTATTTGGACACCATCCGCAAGTATTAGTTTATAATAGCTACCAACAGCATCCCAGTTACCGGAATATCCATTATTTAAATATTTATATGGTCCCTGCTCAAAGCAACCCGTATTATAACCGCACTCTTTTGCATTAACCAGTTTATTTTTATAATAGCCGTGAACAACCCCTTTTTCATCAGACCAGACAGGCACGGGACCTTCTTCGGCAATAATCAGGTTAGTTGCCTGAGTGAGAGTTGAATAAACTTTTTTGAGTTTAGAAACATATTCCTGTTTTTTGGTGTTGTTAATCACAGTCGGAATAGTCATTGCAGCAACAACACCTATAATAACAAGCGTTATCAGAACCTCTGCAAGGGTAAATCCGTATTTTGCTTTTAAATATTTTCCGTTCATAGAATTAGTGTAATATGATAATTAAAATAAAAAAAGACATAATATTTCTTCAATTCTATTAGAAGTTTGCAACTATTGAGTTTTGGTGTCAATAATCAAGGTTTACAATTGTTACATTCTAAATAAATTTTATAAATTCACGTTTTTCAAAAAAACAGCCGCAAAAATAATCGCAGCTGTTAAAAATTATATCTGAAATTTTATTATATCATTGTGCTTAATGACGGAGCTATCTGAATAAACTGTCTTACCAAATCAGCATCCCACTGAATTCCTGCACCCATTTTCAAAATTTCACACGCTTTTTCTACACTCATACCTTTTCTGTAAGGTCTGTCACTTATAAGAGCATGGTATGTATCAGCAACTGCAACTATTCTTGCAGCATAAGGAATTTCTTCACCCTTTAAACCTTCAGGATATCCTTTGCCGTTCCATTGTTCATGGTGATATTTAACTATCGGTATCAAATCATGTAACAGCGGATTAGGCTTCAAAACCTTATCTGCACCGATTGTCGGGTGCTGCTTCATAATTTTCCATTCTTCATCAGTCAAACCTGCCGTTTTCTTGAGAACATTTTCCGGAATACCGATTTTGCCGACATCGTGTAACAAACCGCCAAGCTTAATTCTTTCGACTTCTTTTTCAGGCAGATTCACTGCACGAGCCAACGCAACTGCATATCTTGAAACAGATGTTGAATGACCTTTTGTATAAGTATCTTTCGCATCAATTGCACCTGCAAGAGAAGTAACAACTTCTAACAGGTGATTTTGTGAACGAATTTCTTCGTTTTGGAATTTTGTAACCAATTCTTCTTCAAAATTAATTCCGATTTGAGCATGTCTTTTTGCCAAAACAGAAGCAAATGAATTGAGCGCTGTGTCATCCCAGAAATCATAATCCTGAGAACTTACGATTGTTGAAATACCGTTCTTATCACCCTTGCTCTTTGATATGCACATTGCCTGTTCAGCAAGAATAAGCAGTTTATCCTGTTCCACAGAAGCTTCAGGATAAGAAGCAACACCGACAGAAACCCTTACAGGTCCTACATTATCAATACTGCAACAGGATAATGTATATGTTAAATATTCTGCCAAATATTTTGCCTCTTCAGTTGTCATTCCGGGCAAAATCACTGCAATTTCATCACCGCCGTATCTTCCTGCAGTATCTTGCTTCTTTATATTTGCAGATATTTTTTCTGCAACCGTTCTTATAACTTCGTCACCTTTTGCATGACCAAATTCTTTATTAATTTTGGAAATATCATTTACATCAAATAAAACAACCGACACAGGGGAATTAGTTTTTTCCGCTTCCGTTAATTCTTTTGCCAAAACTTCCTGAAAATGTCTGTGGGAATATAACCCCGTCAAGTTATCCAAAAATGCGTTTTGGGAAGCCTTATCCTTTAATTCAAAATTATTGATATACAAACCGCAGTAAACCGCAACCAAATTATAAAAATCTGCTCTGTTTTCAAGCTCTTTATCGCCAATAATCATGACTCCGACGTGTTGACCAAATGATGCAACGGGAATTATTAACGAAGAAACTTCCTGTAAATAAGGAATTTTCAAAAATGAATTATCACCTGAAACACAAGTTTTGCCACTATTTATTGCCCTGATTATTTCATTATTTTCTTCATTAACGAATATTCTTGAGGAATATACACATCCGATTTTATCTATTGATTTAATATCAATACAGTTTGACTGACTGTTTATAACACCCCATGCCGTATATGAAGTGCTTAATTTGTTTGTAAATAATTTATGGCATGCCAAAAATAAGTCGTGTACACTGTGCTGCGCACTGATTATTTCCGTAAACGATTTAATTAATTCCTGATAATTAATAGCCATTGACGGCTTTTCGGTATAACGTTCGTATGTTTCTTTATTGACTATGGTTTTTCCGCTCAAAGAATTTATTTTCGCAACCAGCCCCATTTTTCTTATAGGGTTGGAAACCTTTTCAGAAACCGTATTTTTTACTTCTGCCGAATTATTTAAATCAGTTTGATACACTTGTTTTTCCAATTCATAACATGTCTACGTATAAAGTAAAACCCAAACAAGAAAAAAATTGCTACTATTTAAATATTATTTTTATTTCGAAAAATAATGTGGTAAATCAGCTAAAACCTACGATTTACCTAATTCAGAGAGTATTATTTTTGCGGTTTCAACAGCAGAATTTTTTTCGGTTAAGAAAAATTTTACATTTCTTAACCCATTTTTTATTTCATTACGATATTTTTCATCTTCAATAATATTAATTATACTGCCTGCAATATTCTCAGGTTTAGCTTTATTCTGTATCAATTCGGGAAAAATCTCTCTGCCGGAAATAATATTCGGAAGAGAAACCATTTTTATACACCTTACAAGCAAATATATCCAGTACAATATTTGAGGACCTTTATAGCTTATAATCATTGGCGTTTCATACAAAGCCGCCTCAAGAGCAACAGTCCCCGATGCAAGAATTAAAGCATCCGACAAGGCGAGAAGCTCATAATTTTTGTTTTTAATAACCTTTATTTCTGAGGGAATTTTACCCGCAAACATTTCATCTTTAATGGTAGGTGCCTGACACAAAACAAACTGGATTTCAGGATGTTTACCCTGTATTATTTTCGCAGACTCAATGAAGATATCAAGCAAATTGTTAATTTCGAAAACCCGTGAACCGGGAAATACTGAAATTAATGGTCTGCCTTTATCCAAATTGTATTCTTCAAAAAACGCATCCCTGTTTATATGTGTCGGCAATTGGTTGACAAGAGGATGTCCAACAAATTCGGAGTCTATGCCCTCCTTGTCGTACATTTCTTTCTCAAAAGGAAAGATTGTTATAACTTTATCAATGTATTTTTTTACAGTTTTAATTCTCCATTTTCGCGATGCCCAAATTTGAGGAGGAATATAATAGAATATCTTTAAACCCGCTCTTTTCAGCACTCTTGAAATATTAAGATTAAATCCGCCGTAATCAACCAAAAGAACTAAATCCGGTTTATATGAATTTATCAGGTAATCAGCTATTTTTTTTCCGAGCAATATATGGTCTTTGATTATTTTCAAAGAAATACCCATTGCAGACATTTTTTCATGATTTAAAAATAATTTTGCTCCTGCCTGCTCTAAATTACTGCCGCCAACAGCTTCTATTTCGATTTCGGAATTATTTTTCTTAAGTTCCCTTACAACATCTGAAGCATGCTTATCACCCGAGTATTCACCGGTAATTATAAAAAGTTTTTTCATAACGCCATAACCACTATGTTATTTTTGTTTGCATATTTTATAACTTCGTCTTTATCAACCAAAATAGTTTCATTAGCTTCAACGGCTATAACAGAAGCTTTATACTTTTTCATAGTTTTTAAGGTATTCAGACCAAATGCGGGAATATCAAAACGCTTATCTTGTGAAGGTTTGGCTGTTTTAACAACAACAGCACCATTTTTGGCAATTTTTGCCCCTCTCTTAATACATTTATCCGTACCCTCTATCGCCTCAACTGCCATAACCATTTTATCTTTAATTACAACGGTTTGACCTATGTCAACCTGTCCCATCGCTTTTGCGACCCAAAAACCATATTTTGCATCTTCTTCCTGTTCTTTTGTCGGTTGCATACTGCCGAGCACACCGGGAGACACCATAAGATTTTTTATAAACAAAGTCTGGTCAAGAACAGTAATACCGATTTTTTCAAGTTCCGAAACCGCAAGCATCATTATTGCATCATCATTCAGTCTTTTTGCCTGTTTTAACAATTCAATCGCCTTGGCATCAAATTTCGGACGTTTCAGAACCAGACCTTTGTGTACTTTTCCGATAAAAGTTAATTGTTTTATCTGTTCATGCTGCAATGTATCTGATATCTTGGTTATTTCTCCGGGTCCGAAATCATATACCTTTTGGCAACATTTTCCCAATAATTTTCTGTTATCTGAGGATAATGAAATTGCAATTACCTCAATACCGCTTTTTTTTGCATTTTCCGCCCAAATTACAGGAAGCTGACCGTTACCGGCAATTAAACCTAATTTTTTTTCTAAATCTATTGTCACAATATATCCTTTTTCATTACTTTAATTATATTACAAACTTCTTTATTTTGACTATTCATCCTTGTGCAAAATTTTTATTCTTCTTTCACTGTCTTCCCCTATACTCTCTGACTGAAGATTATATTGCTCAATCAATTCGTGCTGCAATTTTCTTACTTGTTGATTTTGCGGCTTCAATTCAACGTCTGTTTTTTCATTTAAGACTTTTTGTATAGCATCTTTTGTTTCATTCAGAGCGATTTCTGTATCATCACAATATCCCTGAACATAACTGTCTGAATCTGTTATTTTTAAAGCTTCTTTAACAACCTTTTGGACTTGTGCCATTGAATTTGACCTTACATAGTAAATCGGCAGACGATAGTCATTGGCAACACTTAATATTTTGTTTCCGCCTTTTGAAAAAGCCTTATGAGCAATTACTATATCTGCATCCTCAATATTTCTTGTTATCTCAGCATGTAAATCAAGCCTTTCAATAATTTTTTCAATTACTGTACGGCTTACAGCATAAATATATATCTTTTTAAAATCCTTAACTTCTTTTACATAATCCTGTCTTGAAAAACTGAATTTTAAACTTTCACCTGAAAACGCATTAACTTTTTCGTCAAGTTTATTTATTTCTTCCAGTAAATCTTTTTTCGGCTCTTTGTAACCCTCATCAACTTTTCTTATTTCCGGTCTTATCGGCCAGCCGCGCAATATATAATCAACAGCTTCAGAGGTGTTTTTATAAACTGCAAGAGTATTTCTGTCAACTATTTCCATCACTATATCAAAAGTCGGTTGTTTTTCTCTTTCCAGTACAGTTTTTTGAGAACCTCGGCGTTTAGCCTCATCATCGCCCAAAGTAACCGAGCTTACACCACCAACCAGGTCAGATAAAACAGGATTTTTTATAAGACTTTCAAGATTGTTACCGTGAGCAGTTGCAATCAGCATAACACCACGTTCTGCAATAGTTCTTGCTGCCTGAGCTTCAGCCTCGGTACCTATTTCATCTACTACAATAACTTCAGGCGTATGGTTTTCAACAGCTTCAATCATGATGTCTTTTTGCATTTCGGGTTGAGGAACCTGCATTCTTCTCGCGCGGCCGATGGCAGAATGGGGAGTATCCCCGTCACCTGCAATTTCATTTGATGTATCAATAATTACAACTCTTTTTCCCAATTCATCCGATACAAGTCGGGATATTTCACGTAATTTAGTAGTCTTGCCAACTCCGGGACGGCCCAGAAAAAGAATACTTTTATTCATCAGTACAAAATCTTTTATACACTCAATTGTACCTGTAACAACACGTCCTATACGGCAAGTCAAACCGACAACCTTTCCTTGACGATTTCTTATAGCGCTTATTCTGTGGAGTGTTCCGGGAATTCCCGAACGATTATCATGAGTGAACGGTTGTATTTTGGATATTGTTTCCTGTAAATCCTCTTCTGTAACCAAACGACTGTCCATATATTCGGTTTTACCGTCAGCATGCCTTACTTCGGCATTTCTTCCCAAATCAAGGACAATTTCAATGATATCGTCAATATTAGTGTTGTTTAAAAATTCAACAATATCGCCGGGTAAAATATCTGTTAATTTACTAAAATCATTATGAAATCGGACTGTATCCATTTTGACCTTTCATCATTTTTAAGGCTGATTACAAAATTATTATATCATTATTTTTTTTTATAGTTTTTTTATTACAAAATCTCAATCTTTATTATTTTTTTTCTTAATTTCTTTGTTGATAATTTCAATTGCTTTTTTTAACTGAGGATCTCTCTTTTTTTGAATATCATTATATGTAATCTGAACCTTATAATCAGGTTCAATACCTTTCATATTAATATCAATTTTATCCCCTAACAGATATTTGGCAATAGTAATATTCATCCCCATGCCGTTTTGCATCGGAACAATCTGCTGAACTGAATTTTTTCCATACGTGGGCATTCCGACAAGAATCGCCCTTTTATTATACTTTAATGCTCCGGCAAAAATTTCGGAAGAACTTGCTGTTCTTTTATCTGTGAGAATTACAATTGGCTTATTCCTTAAAGCATCTGTTTCCGAAGAACCCTGAGCGGTAACATCAATTGTTTTTTGGTCCCTGAATAATATTGTTGTTATCAAACCTTTGTTAATAAGCTTATCAGCAACAATTATTGCATTTGAAAACAATCCTCCCGTATTTCCCCGCAAATCAATTACCACACCCTTTGAATTCGGCTTATTAATACTTTTTATAATATCTGATGGCGAACTCAAACCAATAATAGAATTTACATTTATCAGCAAAATATTATCTGAAATAAGCTTTGAATCAATTTTTTTAAGCTTCAGGACTCCGCTATTTACTGTTACTGTTCTGTGTCTTCTTTTTCTGATAATTTCAATTTTTTGCGTACGATTATTACTGTTTATCAATTTTATAACAGAGTTTACATCCAGTTCAAAAATAGGAGTACCGTCTATACTGACAATTTCATCACGCACTTTTAAACTTTTACACAGTTTTGACTCCTGAACAATTTCAGCCTTTATAACGAAGCCAGCAATAGTTGTTAACAATACCCTTACATAAGGTGAAGAATTATCCCGAAGAGGCTTAGCAGTTTTTTTTGGCTTTTTTAGCGGAACCTTTGGTTGACTAAACTCTCTGATTTTATTGAACTCTTTAGGTTTATCAGCTTCGTTAAATTGAGCGGATTCATGAGAATCTTTGTTTATTTTTGTTTCTTCAGGCTTTTCCGGTTCTTTGGGTTTGCCGGATTCGGTATTTTCATTAAGTTCATCAGGCTCATTGTCCGTGAAAATCATATCATTTAGTAAATGAAAATCTTTTGAATTAAAAAACACCAAATTTTTATCATTCAAACTGGCAAGTATAGTATTAACCGCAACAACAACATCATCATCAGTTTTAATTTGATTTTTATATCTGTTTCTCCATCTTTTCCAATCTTGTCCGTTCATAGAAGAATCAATATATAAATTTTTTATCATTCTCCATGAATTAATAAACAATCGTTCCGGATTAACTTTTTGTTTTAAAAAAAATGACTGGGCAATTTCACAACAACCGTTTTTAAATAAAACAGGGGGGGATATCAATATTATAATTACGGATAACATTGACACAATCAAAAGAAACATATTTAGCAGACGTTTAAGCATATAAGACCATTTTTTGAAAACAGATGATAAAATATTATCATATTTTTCTGATTAATAAAACTTTTGTCAATTTTTTTTTGATAAAATACTTATAATATTTGGCAGATAAAATCAAGAACAAAGAATAATCAAATAAATGGAACTCAAAGAAACTAAGATAGCTAAAATAGAAGATTATACATACAGTAAATTCAACACCTATCGTCATTCGGATAAATTGACAAATCCGATTATAAAAAGAGAATTCATTGTTAATGTCAAAACAAAAGAACATAAATTTGGTGTCTCAGATTTATTTAATTAATTTTTTAAGCGTGTAGTATGTATTGGTTTGGAGATGATTTATACGAATTATATCTGCCTTTGAAGCAGGAAACTTCTGAAACAATTGCAGAAATTGAGTTCCTGACAGAAGTTATAGGCGGTCTTAAATACAAAGATTATGTTTTAGGTAAAACTTTTGACAAAGAAAAAAGAAATTTAATAAAAAAAATCATAAAAGAACGTGTAACAAGCGGCAGACCAATACAGCAAATCGTCGGAAAAGCATATTTTTGCGGAGAAATTTTTCTTGTAAATGAAAAAACTTTAATTCCTCGTCCCGAAACTGAATTGATAATTGAGTGTCTGAAAAAATATTTTTCAGCAGAAGATAACTTTAAAATGCTTGAAATAGGTACAGGGACAGGCTGTATATCAATTATGACAGCAAAAATATTTAAAAATGCTCATATAACAGGTACAGATATATGTCAACAATGTATTGACATATCTCAAAAGAACGCACGACTTCACAATGAGGAAGAGAACACCGATTTTATACTATCTGATTTGTTTGAAAATGTTTTGGAAAAGTATGATGTTATTGTGTCAAATCCTCCATATATAAGTTTAGCCGACGTAAATTCGGTTCAGGAAAACGTTTTACGTTATGAACCTCATTCCGCACTCTTTGCCCCCGATAACGGATATTATTTTTATAAAAAAATCATTTCAGAAAGTTTTAATTATATTAAACAAAATTCAGTTTTAATATTTGAATTGGGAATAAATCAGGCAAAAAAAGTGAGTGATTTTTTTGAAAAAAATAAATTTGCAGATATAAGAATAATAAAAGATTTCAACAACATCGACAGAGTAATATCTGCCACATATCACTCATAACTTTACTATTTATTTTGGTCGTGTTAATATCTCAACGGAATGGTTTAAACATAGAAAAGAGGTTTTTAATGGCTAAATTTATTTGTTCTGTATGCGGATATGTTCATGAAGGTGATTCAGCACCGGAAAAATGCCCTGTTTGCGGTGTTCCTGCTGAAAAATTTAACAGAAGTGACGATAACAAAGCATGGGCGACGGAACACGTTGTCGGTATTGCAAAAGATGTTGACGCAGAAGTTTTACAAGGTCTGAAAGACCATTTTAACGGTGAATGCGGAGAAGTCGGAATGTACCTTGCAATGTCAAGACAGGCAGAAAGAGAAGGATACCCCGAAATCGCAGAAGCGTACAAAAGATATGCATTTGAAGAAGCTGAACACGCAGCAAAATTTGCTGAATTGTTAGGCGAAGTTTTAACAACATCAACAAAGAAAAATCTTGAAATGAGAGCAGAAGCAGAAAACGGTGCCTGCAGAAGCAAATTTGAAATTGCAAAAAGAGCAAAAGAACTCGGATATGATGCAATTCACGATACAGTTCATGAAATGGCAAAAGATGAAGCACGTCACGGACAAGGCTTTGAAGGACTCCTCAAAAGATACTTCAATTAATTTATTCAATAAAGAACAGGGAAGCTGTCGATTGACAGCTTCTTTTTTGTAAAATGTTATTTAAGTTTGCAAAAAAAACATCTTACTTCTTCCCTGCAAGAGCATATAAAATCATTTGGGTTGTTGACCTGCCGCCTTTTACGGGACTAAAACAACCAGCATTGCCGCTTAAAAACATTCCTGAATCGTTTTTAGCTATCATAAAAGCAAAAAGGTCTTTACCATAAGCATTAGGAGCTTTGTGTCCGTTTATATCAATTAAAAACAATGGAGCGATAGTTCCGGCTGAATCTTTATACACAATAATTATCTGACCGTCAGACAAAACATAAGAATAAGCATCGTTATCAAGAGGCGACTGATTAAATCCCGGACATCCGCCGCTCTGATAGATTTGGTAAGTCGGAACACAACCGTCCGCTTTTGAGTTTCCTTTACAAATTTTCTGAACATGAAGATTTTTTGCCATTGCATCATAAAAAGCTCTGCACTCAGAACAGGTTGGAGCACCTGAAGCGTTAAGATAATAACATTGGGCATATCCAAAGAAATCATTCATCTCTGTTTTATGAATAGCCTGCATTATTGTCGAGTATGCCTTTGCGAATTGGGACTTAAACTCCTGGTCTTTAGTATTATTAATTACAGCCGGAATTGTCAGAGCTGCAATAACTCCTATGATAACAAGAGTTATCAAAACTTCTGCCAGCGTAAACCCGTATTTATATATTTTAAATTTATGTAATGGATTTTTCATGCTCCAATTATAACATATTTTAAAATAAAAAGCTGGCACACCACCGCTTCTATTCTATTCTATTAGAGAGCTTATGGTTATTGAGTTTTAGTGTCAAGAAATTAGTTTTAATATTTCTTAATATTTGTGTGGCAATTCATCATCTCTGTTATTTTGTAAAGAAAAGCAGGGTGCGTGGGTTGATTTCTCTTATTTCCGCCGATTCCTTTGCGGTCGGAATGTCTATTCATGAAAACAAACCGCGTACTCTTTATCAAGATTGTATTTCGGCTTTGCAGGCAATCTGTAATGTAAATTGAGAATGGGAAAAATAAAACAAAATAAAAAACCACTCAGATTGAGTGGTTTTTATGGTGGGCGTTGAGAGGCTCGAACTCCCGACATCCTCCTTGTAAGGGAGGCGCTCTACCAACTGAGCTAAACGCCCTTTGAAATAATTATACATGTTGGATAAAAAATTGCAAGAATTTTGTATACTTTTGTTAAGTTTTTTAATACAAAATACTGTTTTTAGTGTATGACGCTACTTGGCGACAAAAATTGTTACAATTGTTATTTTAAAAATATTTCTTATTATTATTGGACTTATGCCGTCAACCATAAAATGCGTCTATATTTATTGTGCTACAAGAAAAAATACATATAGATTATTGTTTAGAACAATTGTATAATTAGCCAATATAAACTGAGAGTTATTGTTCTGAGTTAAGATTCTTGCAAGGAAAAAGATAATGAACTACAAAAATATAGCAACAATTTTGTTACCATTTACTGTGTGTGCGTCGATTTTGACGGTTTCTAATGCTGAACAAATTACTGTTGACAACGAAGGAGATTTAAAGTCGGCATTAACAACCCCGACATACGACCCGATTAATGTCGGAGTATCAACAATAGAAACCACATCAATAACAAATTCAATACTGACACATACACTTCAGACAGACAGTTCTTTGGGAAGCACCGCAACGATAAGCGGACTGGATTTATCCATTGCGGAAGATTCGGAACTATCTCTGCGCAATATTATTGTAGAAAATACCATTCTTAACGATAACGGCAACTCTACCTTAACGATATATGGCGGTACCGAAGTATACAAAATCGGTTCTGATTCAAACAAAGGAATTTCAATCAATATATCTTCCGATCCTAGCGGAATAATAAAGCTGAATGACACAATATACGGCTCAAGTTATTCACAAAATGGAGGCACCGTAACATTATACGAAAATGCAAACATAACAAATAATATACAAATCGGCGGCGATACTTTAAGCTCTTTGGAAATTACCGATGCAAAAAAATTAGAATCTGTTAGCGGGAGCATATATATCAAAAACACAAATGTTACGCTTGGAGGAACTTCCGAAATAATATCTGCAGGAGATATAACAATAGCAACAAATGACGGAGATGCTGCCGCAACAATAAATTATGACGGTTCTGGGACAAATAACGGTACTATTTCCACGACAGGTACATATACCCAAGGTAACGACGGAACAAAAGTATTTGTTAATTTAGTAAAAGCAGATGACGGAATTACCGTAAATAATGGTACATTAAATGCCAATTACTTCGGTTCTGAAGATGGTTCATCAAAAATAGATTCATTATCCCAGTCAAACGGTAATGTTACAGTAAACAATAAAGCATATATTACAAATGATGTAGACATTAGCGGCGGAACAACCAGGGTTGATCAGGAATTATCCGCAAAAACAATAGCGGTTACTGGCGGAAATGTTACAATCGGAAAAGACCAAGCCTCTTCTGTATTATCAGCTACTGAAAACATTTCCCTGACAGGCGGAACACTAAACCTTAATAATACTACCGTGAAAGCTTCTTCTACAGAGTTAACAGGATTAAATGCCGTAAACATTAATTCTTCGATTAATTTTACAGGTACAGACAACTATCTCGGAAAATATGACACAAGTTCTTACATATATGATACAAACATAGGAAGTGGCGGAACAGTAACCATCGGCGACGGAACTTCCGATACAAAATTGTATATGGATGCAGGAAACGGCGGAATTACATTAGCAGGCAAAATAGACAACAAAGAAAATGCTACTTTAAATCTTACTGCTGAAAACGGTATAATAGATTTTTCAAGCGGAGATGTATTAAATGCAGGAAGTATAGTTTTAAACTCAGGTTCAAATATTCTTAAACTCGGTAATGTTAACGATTCTGACAATCACACTGGTACAATCACTGCCGACAGTAATTTGCAAATAAAAGGCAAGGTTTATACCAAAGAATACCAACAAACCGCCGGCACATTAAATATTATCAGCGGCACCGATAATAAAATTGAAGCTGACACCATAACATTCAATAGCGGTACAACTTTGACCGTTGATGAAAATACCGGTTTAACTTTAGCATTAACACCAAATATTTCAACAGGTAATATAGCATTTCAAAACGGCTCAATAATCAATAACAATGGTACATTGACAACCGATTCAGCCAACGGTTCAATTGATATCAACTCACAAATAAGCAATAACAATATACTTAATATTGACGGTTCGGGAGCAACAACTTTTAATACAGATATTAACACATCTTCCACAAGAGTCGGAACTATAAACGTAAAAGGGGATGGCTCAACAACTTTTAACAAAAAAATATACGGTAAGGATATGTCAATTTCGGCAGGCACAACAGAAATTAAAGATGATGTATCTTTATCGGGAAAATATATTCAAAGCGATGGTAATGTAACTTTAGCAAACAATAAAACAATAAGTACAGATGGTGATATTTCCATTAATAATGCTCATATTGCATTATCCAACAATTCATCCGCACTATTATCCGGTGGAAATATATCAATTTCAACAGAAGAAGAGGATTTAGCGTCTTTTATTAATGATTCGGGAGTAAACAACGGTACAATTTCAGCAGTTGGTACATATACCCAAGATAAAGAAGGAACTCAAGTATACACGAATTTATTAAAAGCAGGTAACGGAATTACTGTAAAAAACGGTATTTTAAACACTAATTATATAGGTTCAACCGATGGCACAAGTATTGTGGCAGACTCGTATTCACAAGTTGATGGTGATGTAACCGTAAATAAAAAGGCATATATTACTAATGACGTAAACATTAGTGGAGGAAAAGCCAATATTGGACAAGGGTTGTATGCAAAAACTATAGGTATCGAGGACGGAATTGTTACAATTGGAGAAGGCCTGTCATCATCAATATTATCAGCTACTGAAAACATCTCCCTGACAGGCGGAACACTAAACCTTAACAACACTGTAATCAAAGCTTCAACTACGGAATTATCAGGATTAAATGCCCTAAAAATAGATTCTAATGTAAATTATTCGGGCAAAAACAATTCTTTAGGTAAATATGATACAGATCAATATATATATGATATAAATATAGGAAGCAACGGAACTGTAACCATCGGCGACGGAAGCTCCGAAGCAAAATTGGATATGGATGCAGGCGCAGGCGGCATTACATTAACAGGTAAAATTGATAACAAAGAGAATGCTACTTTAAATCTTACTGCTGAAAACGGTATAATAGATTTTACAAGCGGAGATGTATTAAATGCCGGCTCTTTATACATAAAAAACAGCAGCAACAAAATTAAATTAGGAAATGTTAATGATGAAAACAATGCAAACGGCTCAATAAATGCAGGAAGTAATCTTGAAATAAATGGTAAAATTTACACAGGCAATTACAGGCAAACGGCAGGTACTTTAGAAATAGTAAACGGCAGTGCAACCGAAAATAAAATAGTTGCAGATACAATTACTTTTGACAGCGGAACTTCATTAACAATTAACGCAGATAAAGGATTAACTTTAGGGGTAAAACAATCTCCGGAAACAGGAACAATTAAGTTCAACAGCGGTTCAGGCATAACTGTAAATGGTACCTTGACAACCGATTCATCAGAAGGTTCTGTTACGTTTGCATCAGGTTCAACTTTGACAAACAACGGAACACTTAATATTACCGGCGGTGGAGAAACTACATTTAACACAGCTGTTAACAACTCCTCTTCAAAAGTTGGTGATATAACTGTAAACGGCGAAGGGACAGTAACTTTCAATCAAAACGTATACAGTAAGGATTTAACTATATATAACGGTAATGTTAATGTAAACAATGATATATCTTTAGCAGGCAATTATACTCAAACCGGCGGAAGCACAACAGTAGCAAACAATAAAAAAATCAGCACAGACGGTTATATATTAATCAAAGGTTCAAACATCACTTTATCAAACAATAGTTCCGAGTTAAATTCAGCTGGAGATATATCAATATCTACTGGCAATTTGGCTGAAGCAACAGCTATAAATTTCAATGGTGTAACAGGTACAAACAAAGGTACTATTTCAACAACAGGCTCTTATTCTCAAAACAACGCAGAAACAAAAGTATACACTAATTTAATAAAAGCAGATAACGGGATTACCGTAGATAACGGAACTTTAAACACTAATTACATGGGTTCAATCGATGGCTCATCAAAAATAAAGTCCTATTCTCAATCAGGCGGTGATGTTACCGTAAATAACAATGGATATATTACTAATGGCTTAGAAATTAACGGTGGCTCATTTAATGTAGCAAATTCGGGAAATGTTGAAGCAGGAAACATAACATTAGGTGACGGAACAATAAATATAGGAAACAATGCTGTTTTAACCGGTAAAAAATCTTCAACCCCAGCAACAACAGGAAATATATTGCTTAATGGTGCAAGCAATGTAAACTATGATGGTGAAACAGGAACAAAAACAGGAACAATAATAGCAGAAGGAACCTATACACAAAGTGGAGAAAATGCTAAAGTATACATAAATGAAATAAGATCAAACGGTAAATTTTCAGTTAGCAACGGTGAATTAAACGCAAATAACATCGGAACAAGCAGTAATAAAATAAGCGAATACGAAGTAACAGGCGGTACAATTAATGCAGCTAACGGAATATATGCAACAACAATATCAATAGAGGGCGGCGAAACCAATATCGGTAAAAACCAATCATCATCTGTTTTGTCTGCAACTGACACCATTTCGTTGACAGGCGGAACAATAAACCTTAATAACACTACTTTCAAAGCCTCAACAACATTATCCAACGCTATAAGAATAAAAACAGATGTCAACTTTACCGGAACCAATAACTATTTAGGTAAATATGACACAAACCAATATATTCACGATATACAAATCGGAAATGGAGGGAATATAACTGTTGGTGACGGAACCTCTATTTCAAAATTATATATGGATGCAGGCACAGGTGGTATAACACTATCAGGCACAGGAAAAATTACAAACGAAACAAACTCTTATTTATACCTTACAGCAACAAATGGCGACATAGATTTTACAAACGGAACTTTTATAAACAAGGGTAGTTTAATCTTAGATGACTCTGCTCATTCAATTAAGTTGGGCAACATTAATGATGAAGATAATATCTATGGTGAAATTGAATCGGAAAATGATTTTGACTTAAACGGCAAAATTTATGTTAAAACATATGAACAAGTCGCTGGTTCTTTAAAAGTTACTAACGGTACAGACAATAAACTGGTTGCAGAATCAATTAAGTTTGATAATGGCTCAGATTTAACAGTAAATGCAAATAAAGGTTTAACTATAGGCGTTGCACCAAATTTATCAACAGGCAATATAACTTTCCAAAGCGGTTCAACAATAAATAACAGTGGTACATTAACTGCCGATTCAGCTAACGGTACCATTGATTTGAATTCACAAATAAACAACAACGGTACTTTAAATATTGACGGCTCGGGAGCAACCAATATTAATGGTAGTATTAACGATTCGGATTCAAGAATTGGTACTATAAATGTAAATGGTGACGGTTCGGCAATATTCAATCAAAATGTTTATGCTAATGAATTAAATATATCAGCAGGAACTGTTGAAATAAATAGCGATGTATCATTATCAGGGAAATACATCCAAACTTCAGGAGATACAACATTAGCAAGCAATAAGACAATCAGTTCAGATGGAGATATTTCAATTCAAAATTCTCAAATCGTTTTGAAAAGCGATTCTGAATTATCTTCTGGCGGAAATATTTCAATATCCGCGAATTCCGGTGATGGTCCAACAGTAATTAACAGTGGCGGTGCGGATATTAACAACGGTAAAATTACAGCTGCAAATAATTATACTCAAAACAATGAAAATACGAAAGTATTTTTGGACACATTGCAAGCAGGTAACAAAATATCAGTTATTGACGGGATTTTAAATACTAATTACATCGGTTCTGATGATGGTTCCGTAAAAGCAGGCTCTTATTCTCAAACAGGCGGTAATGCTACAATTAAAGAAACTGCATATATATCCAACGGCGCAAACATAAGTGGCGGCGAAACCAACATAATCAAAAAATTGTATGCAAAAAATATTTCAATAAGCGACGGAACGACTAATGTCGGTAAAGATCAGTCTTCATCCACCTTATCAGCAACTGACACCATTTCATTGACAGGCGGAACAATCAACCTTAATAATACAACGTTAGAAGCATCTACAACAAGCGTTCCCAGTTCTAATGCAGTTAATATTAATACCACTGTAAATTATTCAGGTACGAATAACTATATTGGTAAATACGGCACTAACAGTTATATATATGATATAAACTTTGGCAATGATGCAAATATAAACATAGGTGACGGTACGGCTGCATCGGCATTAAATATGGATGCAGGAGCAGGTGGTATTACTGCATCGGGCGGTACTATCAACAATAAATATAACTCTACTTTAAATCTTACCGCGGTAAACGGAAATATAGATTTAACAAACGCTGTTATTAGTAATGCTGGGAATTTAGTAATAAAAAATAGCAGCAACAAGGTGAAATTAGGCGATATCAACCATTCCGGCGATATTACCGGTGCAATAAACGCAGGCGGTAATACCGAAATAAAAGGCGGTGTTTATAGCAAAACCTACGAACAAACAGCCGGCACTTTAGAAATAACTAATGGAACAGAAAATGAATTAATATCTGATGCTATAACCTTTAATAATAATACCGGGTTAAACATTAATGCCAACAAAGCTTTAACTTTAGGTATAACACCAAATCTTACAACAGGAAAAATTACATTTAAAAACGGTTCAACAACAACTGTAAATGGTACCCTGACAACAGACTCCTCTAACGGTTCCGTTGATTTTAATTCCGGTTCTACTGTTTCCAATTCGGGTACTATGAATATCAACGGCAGCGGAACAACAACTTTCAATACTAAAATTAATACTTCAGGTACTAAAAACGGTACTATCAACAAAAAAGATTCCGGTACTTTAACTTTCAATGATGAAGTCTATGGTAATACTTTTGATTCATCCGCTGGTAAAGTATATTTCAACGAAAATTCAGCTTTCTCCAATACCGTAAATATTGATAACACTACTGCTGAAATCGCTGCCAATAAATCTCTCTCCGCTAACGGAAATGTTACGGTTCAGGGTTCACAAATAACATTGAAATCAGGTTCGGAATTAAATTCGGATTCAGATATATCAATCTCAACATCAGGCAGTGATGCTTCTACAATTAACTTCACTACTTCGGGAACTAATAACGGTACTATTTCTGCAGCAGGAACTTATACTCAGGATAACGAAGATACTAAAGTCTATACGAATATATTAAATGCCGGTAACGAAATTTCTATTGTCAACGGTACTTTAAACACTAATTACATCGGTTCTGATGATGGTTCCGTAAAAGCAGGCTCTTATTCTCAAACAGGCGGTAACGCTACAATTAATGAAATTGCTTATATCTCCAACGGCGCAAACATAAGCGGCGGCGAAACCAACATAATCAAAAAATTGTATGCAAAAAATATTTCTATAAGCGACGGAACAACTAATGTCGGTAAAGGTCAGTCTTCATCAACCTTATCAGCTACTGACACTATTTCGTTGACAGGCGGTACAATCAATCTTAACAACACAACATTAGAAGCATCTGCAACAGCCGTTCCGGGTTCTGATGCAGTTAATATTGATACCACGGTAAATTATTCCGGTACAAATAACTATATCGGTAAATACGGCACTAACAGCTATATTCACGATGTAAATATCGGCGATAATGCTAATATTGTTATTGGTAATGGTTCTTCTGCAACTACTTTAAATATTGATGCTGGTGCAGGCGGTATTACTTCAACAGGTACAATTGATAATAAATATAATAACTCTACTTTAAACCTTACCGCTGTAAACGGTGATATCGACTTTACTTCCGGAACTATTTCCAACAAGGGAAGCATCTTTATAAAAAATGGTTCTAAAACCGTTAAACTCGGTAACGTTAACGACTCCGGCAGCATTATCGGTTCTGTTTCCTCCGGAAGTGCTACAGAAATAAAAGGCGAAGTCTATACTAATTCCTACGAACAAACTGCAGGTACTTTAAAAATAACTGACGGTACTGATAATAAAATCGTTGCAGATACTATTTCTTTTGATAATACTTCGGGTTTAACCGTTAATGCAAATCAGGGTCTGACTCTTCAAATAAAAGATTCCCCAACTACAGGAAAAATTACATTTAAAAACGGTTCAACAACAACTGTAAATGGTACCCTGACAACAGACTCCTCTAACGGTTCCGTTGATTTTAATTCCGGTTCTACTGTTTCCAATTCGGGTACTATGAATA
>Ga0310696_10000152_pt1 | contig 122571 bp, 88 predicted proteins | sample AusTroGonzalo_MG_4_FD_203885 | JGI IMG/M metagenome (GOLD analysis project Ga0310696, IMG submission 203885) | Bovine rumen microbial communities from tropical cattle in Woodstock, Queensland, Australia - Gonzalo_02 (v2) (version 2) | ecosystem: Host-associated > Mammals > Digestive system >...
GGTGTTCCTGAGTGGGAAGAGAAGGTACTGGAGTTGATGGACGCTTGCGACAACTGGATCCAACTGCCTGTACGTGCCGTTGATAAACCGTTCCTGATGCCGGTAGAGGACGTATTCTCTATCACGGGTCGTGGTACTGTTGCAACAGGTCGTATCGAGACCGGTGTCATCAAAGTAGGTGACGAGGTACAGTTGATCGGTTTGGGTAGCGAAGGTAAGAAGAGCGTTGTAACCGGCGTTGAGATGTTCCGCAAGTTGCTGGATCAAGGTGAGGCTGGTGATAACGTAGGTCTGCTGCTCCGTGGTATCGACAAAGATGAGGTTAAGCGTGGTATGGTATTGACTCACCCGGGTTGCGTTAAACCGTACAGTGAGTTCAAGGCTTCCGTTTATATCTTGAAGAAAGAGGAAGGTGGCCGTCACACTCCGTTCCACAACCACTATCGTCCGCAGTTCTACATCCGTACGATGGACGTTACCGGTGAGATCACTCTGCCGGAAGGAACTGAGATGGTAATGCCGGGCGACAACCTGGAGATCACCGTTAAGCTGATCTACCCGGTAGCTTGCTCTGAGGGTCTGCGCTTCGCTATCCGTGAGGGTGGCCGTACCGTAGGTTCCGGTCAGATTACCAAACTGATTGACTAATATTCAGTCATTAGTCGTTTGTCGATCGTCGTTGGACGGAGGCGAATGACTATAAAGCCCGCTCAGGGCGATGAGCCCTGAGCTTTACGGAAGTCCTCCAATGGTAGGAGAGCGGTCTCCAAAACCGTCAATGTGGGTTCGATTCCTGCCTTCCGTGCAAATGGAAAGTTTAGAGTTTAGAGTTTAGAGAAGTTCTAAAGTTTAAAGTTTAAATATTCCAAGATGTTACAAACATAGCTTCCGATTCGACTTTAGCACATGCTGGAGCCGAGTTTGGTTGCGCTGATAAGTAAATAATAAAAAATCTACTAATATGGCTTTTGTAGAAAGTATCAAAGAATCGTACAACGAGTTGGTTCACAAAGTAAGCTGGCCTACCCGCAAGGAGTTGGCGCAGAGTTCAGTGATAGTATTGATAGCTTCCATAATACTGGCGCTGATCGTTTGGCTTATGGACTATTGCTTTGAGAACATCATGACTTTTGTTTACGGTCTGTTCTAATTAAGTTTAAAGTTTAGATTATGGCTGAAAACAAAAAACAGTGGTATGTGATGCGCGCTATCTCCGGTAAGGAGAACAAGGTGGAGGAGTACATCAACAGTGCTCTTGTGACCTCGTCCCTCTTCCGCGAGTATGTATCGCAGGTATTGATTCCCAAGGAGAAAGTGGTGACGCTGAAAAACGGCAAGCGTACGGAGAAGGAGCGCAATCTGCTTCCCGGCTACGTGCTGGTAGAGTGTTACCTGTGCGACGAGAGCTTCCCTCTGTTGCGTAACATCCCGAATGTATTGGGCTTTTTGAGCGGCGGAAAGACGACAGTCAAGCCGGAACCCGTCTCGCAGGCTGAGGTGAACAAGTTAGTTGGTCTCGCAAGCGAGTCTGAAGTCCGTGCTGCCAGTGCTGTCACGTTCCTCGTAGGAGAGAGCGTGAAAGTGGTGGACGGTCCGTTCAGCGGCTTCAAGGGCACTGTACAGGAAGTGAGTCAAGACAAGCACAAACTCAAAGTGGTTGTGACTATCTTTGACCGCCAGACTCCGTTGGAGCTTGGCTACAACCAAGTAGAAAAAGAGTAGGAGACCTCTGTTACGGGTCGAATGTACTACTCGGTAGTTTAAAAATTATTAACCGGCCGAGGACGATAAGTCCGCTATCAGGCCAAAAACTATTAACAACGTAAAACTATGGCTAAAGAAATTGCTGGTTTTATCAAACTTCAGATTAAGGGTGGCGCAGCCAACCCTGCACCTCCGGTAGGCCCGGCTTTGGGTTCGAAGGGTGTGAACATCATGGAGTTCTGCAAACAGTTCAATGCCAGAACGCAAGAAAAGGCAGGTAAAGTGCTGCCTGTAATCATTACCGTTTATGCGGACAAGTCGTTTGACTTCATCGTTAAGACTCCTCCTGTAGCAATCCAGCTGCTCGAGGCAGCCAAGGTGAAGAGCGGTAGCGACCAGCCGAACCGCAACAAGGTGGCTACAATCACCGAGGAGCAGGCTCGCAAAATCGCAGAGGACAAAATGGTGGACCTGAACTGCTTCACCGTGGAGTCTGCGCTCAAGATGGTCAAAGGTACTGCCCGTAGTATGGGTATCACCGTTAAGTAATAAACTCTTCAATCAATTCAACAATTATGGCAAAACTGACAAAAAAACAGAAGCTTGCTGCTGAGAAGATTGAAGCAGGTAAGCTCTACACCATCGAAGAGGCAGCAGCTCTTGTAAAAGAGATTACTACCACCAAGTTCGATGCTTCTGTAGATATTGACGTACGCTTGGGCGTAGACCCACGTAAAGCCAACCAGATGGTTCGCGGCGTCGTGGCTCTCCCTAACGGAACAGGTAAAGTGGTTCGCGTTCTCGCACTCTGTATGCCGGATCAAGAGGCAGCAGCTAAAGAGGCTGGTGCTGATTATGTAGGTCTGGATGAGTATATTGAAAAGATCAAAGGTGGATGGACGGACATTGACGTCATCATCACCCAACCTCAGATCATGGGTAAGATCGGTGCCCTCGGTCGCGTATTAGGTCCTCGTGGCTTGATGCCGAACCCCAAGAGCGGTACGGTTACCATGGATGTAGCGAAAGCTGTCAAAGAGGTAAAGGGCGGTAAGATTGACTTCAAGGTTGACAAGTTCGGTATTGTACACACCTCTATCGGTAAAGTAAGTTTCAGCGCTGAGAAGATTGCTGAGAACGCTCTCGCGTTCATCGATACGATCAAGCACCTGAAACCGGCTGTATCCAAAGGTGAGTACATCAAGAGCGTTTATCTTTCCAGCACGATGAGTCAGGGTATTAAGATCGATACCAAATCGCTTTAATCTCTAAAAAATCACAGACAAGTATGAAAAAGGAAGATAAAAATCTCGTCATTGAGGCATTAGGCGCTCAACTGGGTGAGTTCTCGCATTTCTACCTCGTGAACATCGAGGGTTTGGATGCGGCGAAGACCAGCGACCTGCGTCGTGCATGCTTCAAGCAGGACATCAAACTTTTGGTAGCCAAGAACACGCTGCTTCAAAAGGCCCTCGAGAAGAAGGGTGTAGAGGCAGAGATTTTCGGTGCTCTCAAGGGTAACACCGCTCTCATGCTCAGCAACACCGGTAATGCCCCCGCGAAACTCATCAAAGAGTTCACGAAGGGTGACAAGACGGGTGAGGCTAAGCCGCAACTCAAAGCTGCATACGTAGAAGAGACAGTTTACGTAGGCAAGCAGAATCTCGAGTTCCTGTGCGCTATCAAGTCGAAGAACGAACTCATTGCAGAATTGGTTGCCTTGTTGCAGTCGCCTGCGAAGAATGTCGTATCTGCACTTCAGAGCGGACAAAACACCATCCACGGCGTACTCAAAACTCTTGGCGAGCGCGCCTAAAAAGCAGTCAGCCATCAGCCGTCGGTTATCAGAAAAAAGTCTGAATGCTGAAAGCTGAATACTGAAGGCTCAAAAACAATTAATTGAATTAAAAAACATTTAAAATTTATACGATCATGGCAGATCTTAAAGTTATTGCTGAAACATTAGTTAACCTTACCGTTAAGGAAGTAAATGAACTCGCTACTATCCTCAAAGAGGAGTACGGAATTGAGCCGGCTGCTGCAGCTGTAGCAGTTGCTGCTCCTGCTGCCGGCGCTGCTGCTGCAGAGGCTGCAGAGGAGAAGACCTCGTTCGACGTAGTTCTCAAGAGCGCCGGTGCTAACAAGCTCCAGGTTGTTAAGGCCGTTAAAGAGCAAACCGGTCTTGGCCTGAAAGAGGCTAAGGACATCGTAGACGCTGCTCCTGCTAACGTTAAGGAAGGCGTTGACAAAGCTACCGCAGAGGCTTTGAAGAAAGCTCTCGAAGAGGTAGGTGCAGAGGTAGAGCTGAAGTAATACCCCGTAACCAACCACTCTGATGGGGTGGAATAGGTTTAGATCCTCACGCAAAATGAGGGTCTAAACCTTTTCTGCTCAATAGGATAGAACGATTAAAAAACTGAAAAATTTGGTAATTATTTGCGGGCGAAAGTTAAAATAGTATAAAATAAAAGCCCATTGATTTAGATGTAAATTATTCATTACCAACAGTTTAGTTCTGTTAAACAAATTTCAACCATACAAAATAATGGCTACAACAAAAAAACAGCAGAGAGTCAATTTCAGTCGTATGCAGAAGCATATGCCTTACCCTGACTTTCTGGAGATTCAGTTGAAGTCCTTCGCCGATTTTGTTCAGATGGACAGTACCCCTGAGCAGCGTCGTAAAGAGGGACTCTTTAAGGTATTCTCGGAGAACTTCCCGATTCAGGATACCCGCAACAGTTTCACGCTGGCTTTCTTGGACTATTCGATTGACCGTCCTCGTTACACCATTGAGGAGTGCATCAAGCGTGGTCTGACCTACAGCGTGCCTTTGAAGGCGAAGTTGCGCCTTAGTTGCGAGGACCCGGATCATGAGGATTTCGACACCGTAGTTGCCGATGTTTACTTAGGTACAATTCCGTACATGACGCCGAAGGGCACCTTTGTCATCAACGGTGCAGAGCGCGTAGTCGTCAGTCAGTTGCACCGTTCGCCGGGCGTATTCTTCGGCACCTCGATGCACAGCAACGGCACGAAGTTGTATTCGGCGCGTATCATTCCTTTCCGCGGATCGTGGATAGAGTTCGCCACCGACATCAACAAGGTGATGTACGCATACATCGACCGTAAGAAGAAACTGCCGGTAACAACGCTGCTGCGTGCCATCGGTTTTGAGTCCGACAAGGATATCCTCAACTGCTTTGACTTGGCAGAGGAGGTAAAGGTGAACCGCGAGGCATTGGAGGCATGTATCGGTCGCAAGTTGGCGGGATACGTGATGAAGCCGACGATTGAGGATTTCGTGGATGAGGATACCGGTGAGGTATCGTCTATCGAGCGTAACCAGATTGTAGTGGAGCGTGAGGCGGAACTGACGCCGGAGGTGATTGACATCATCCTCGAGTCGGGTTCGAAGTCCGTACTGCTCCATAAGGACCAGGAGCGTGAGAACGACTTCTCCATCATCTTCAACACCCTGCAGAAAGACCCGGCCAAGACGGAGAAAGAGGCTGTCCTCTATATCTACCGTCAGTTGCGTAACGCTGAGCCGGCTGATGACGCCACGGCGCGTGAGATGATTCAGAACCTGTTCTTCTCGCAGAAGCGTTACGACCTCGGTGAGGTAGGACGTTACCGTATCAACCGTAAGCTCAACATGTCTATTCCGGAGGACACCCGTGTCCTGACGAAAGAGGACATCATCGAGATTATCAAGTACCTCGTCATGCTGATTAACAGCAATGCGGAGGTGGATGACATCGACCACTTGAGCAACCGTCGTGTTCGTACGGTAGGTGAGCAGTTGTTCAACCAGTTCGGTATCGGTCTGGCCCGCATGGCCCGCACCGTTCGTGAGCGTATGAACGTACGCGACAACGAGGTATTCACGCCGACCGACCTGATTAACGCGAAGTCCATCTCGTCTATCATCAACTCCTATTTCGGAACCAATGCGCTGAGCCAGTTCATGGACCAGCAGAACCCCTTGGCGGAAATCACCCACAAGCGTCGTATGTCGGCTCTTGGTCCCGGTGGTCTGAGTCGTGACCGTGCCGGTTTCGAGGTTCGAGACGTACACTATACGCACTACGGCCGTCTGTGTCCTATCGAGACGCCGGAAGGTCCGAACATCGGTCTTATCTCTTCGCTGTGTATCTACGCGAAAATCAACGACCTCGGATTCATCGAGACGCCGTACCGTCAGGTACATGACAGCGTAGTGGACTTGAATAACGAGAATGTGGTTTATCTGTCCGCTGAAGATGAGGAGAAACAGGTGGTAGCGCAGGGTAACGCTCCGCTCCGCGAGGACGGTAGTTTCATCCGCTCGAAGGTAAAGACCCGTCTGGGTGCCGAGTTCCCTGTTGTCGCTCCGAGTGAAGTGAACCTGATGGACGTGGCTCCATGCCAGATTGCTTCCGTAGCGGCAGCGCTTATTCCGTTCCTGGAGCATGATGATGCGCACCGTGCGTTGATGGGCTCGAACATGATGCGCCAGGCTGTTCCTCTGATTACTTCGGAGGCGCCTATCGTCGGAACCGGTATCGAGGAGCAACTCGTCACCGACAGCCGCACGCAGATTGTGGCGGAAGGTAACGGCGAGGTGACTTATGTGGACGCTGACATCATCCGCATCAAATACGACCGTTCGGAGGAAGAGGAGTTCGTATCCTTCGACTCTGCCGAGAAAGAGTATAAGATGCCGAAGTTCGAGAAGACGAACCAGAACACCACGATTGACCTCCATCCGCTGGTACGCAAAGGCGACCATGTGGAGAAGGGCCAGATACTGACCGAGGGTTATGCAACCCAAGGTGGCGAGTTGGCGCTCGGAAAGAACCTGAAAGTAGCGTATATTCCTTGGAAGGGTTACAACTACGAGGATGCCATCGTGCTGAGCGAGCGCATCGTTCGTGAAGACATGTACACCTCCGTTCACGTAGTAGAGCAGTTGCTCGAGGTGCGCGACACCAAGCGTGGTATGGAGGAGTTCACCGCCGATATTCCGAACGTATCGGAAGAGGCGACGAAAGACCTCGACGAGAACGGTATCATTCGCATCGGTGCATACATCCAGCCGGGTGACATCCTCATCGGTAAGATTACTCCGAAGGGAGAGACCGACCCGAGTCCGGAGGAGAAGTTGCTGAAGGCTATCTTCGGCGACAAGGCCGGTGACGTGAAAGACGCGTCGCTCAAGGCCAGCCCGTCGTTGGATGGTGTCATCATTGACAAGAAACTATATGCGAAGGCGAACAAAGACCGCAAGCAGAAGATGGACGACAAAATCACGCTCCAGAATATGGACGCTGCGTTCCAGACCAAGGCTGCGGCTCTCCGTGAGCAACTCATCGACAAGCTCTATGCACTGCTCAACGGCAAACAGGCCGCTTCCGTCAAGGATATCCTCGGTACCGAGTTCATCGCCAAAGGCCAGCATTTCAGTAAGGACCGCCTGAAGGAGATAGACTTCTTTACCGTCCTCCTCGAGGGTTGGACCGCGGATGCGCATAAGAACGAACTCATCGCGCAGTGTATCATGAACTACATCGCCAAATACAAGGAGATGGACGCTGCGCTCAAGCGCGAGAAATTCAACCTTACTATCGGCGATGAGCTGCCGAACGGCATCATCCAGATGGCGAAGGTTTACGTGGCTAAGCGTCGTAAGATTCGCGTAGGTGACAAGATGGCCGGTCGTCACGGTAACAAGGGTATCGTCTCGAAGATTGTGCGTGTCGAAGACATGCCGTTCCTCGCTGATGGTACGCCGGTAGATATCGTCCTCAACCCGATGGGTGTGCCTTCCCGTATGAATATCGGCCAGATTTTCGAGGCTGTCCTCGGTTGGGCCGGACAGGAGCTGGGCGTGAAGTTCTCTACGCCTATCTTCGACGGTTGTACGATGGAGCAGCTCGACGAATGGACCGACAAAGCGGGTCTGCCGCGTGCCGGCAAGACGCAGTTGTATGACGGTGAGACGGGTGAACCGTTTGACCAGATGGCTACCGTCGGTGTTACCTACTTTATGAAACTGGGTCACATGGTGGACGATAAGATGCACGCCCGTTCTATCGGTCCGTACAGTCTTATTACCCAGCAGCCGCTTGGCGGTAAGGCGCAGTTCGGTGGTCAGCGTTTCGGTGAGATGGAGGTTTGGGCACTCGAGGCCCACGGTGCCGCTCACGTGCTGCAGGAGATCCTGACGATCAAGTCCGATGATGTTACCGGACGTGCCCGTACATACGAGGCTATCGTCAAGGGCGAGCCGTTCCCGACGCCGGGTCTGCCCGAGTCGCTCAACGTGCTCTTGCACGAGTTACAAGGTCTTGCACTCAGTATCAATATGGAATAAAATTGGAGGATTAGTATGGCTTTTAAACAAGAAAATAAGAAAACCGGTTTCACCAGTATCTCTATTGGTCTGGCTTCCCCTGATGAGATCATGCAGATTTCTTCCGGCGAAGTGCTCAAACCGGAAACGATTAACTATCGTACTTACAAACCCGAACGTGACGGTTTGTTCTGTGAGCGCATCTTCGGTCCTACCAAGGATTTTGAGTGCCATTGTGGTAAATACAAACGTATTCGTTATAAAGGTATCGTCTGCGAGCGTTGCGGTGTAGAGGTTACCGAGAAGAAAGTTCGTCGTGAGCGCATGGGTCACATCAAACTGGTGGTGCCCGTTGCGCATATCTGGTATCTCCGTTCGCTGCCTGCCAAGATGGCGGCGCTGCTCGGTATCCCCACCAAGAAACTCGACTCTGTCATCTATTACGAGAAATATCTCGTGGTACGTGCCGGTGCTCTCGAGGGTCAGGAGATAGGCGAGAAGCACGAGACGGACAAGAACCGTATTCCTATCGAGACGAAGATGCTGCTGGATGAAGACCAGTATCTGCAGGTTCTCAGCCTCATCCCGGAGGGTAATGACCAACTCGAGGACAGCGATCCGAACAAGGTCATCGTCAAGATGGGTGCGGAGGCGGTTTATGACCTGCTGGCTGCTATCGACCTCGATGAGTTGTCATACGAGTTGCGTGCTGCGGCTGACAAGTCCTCTTCGGTACAGCGTCGTCAGGAAGCGCTGAAGCGTCTGCAGGTAGTGGAGGCTTTCCGCGCGTCGAACGGCAGAAACCGCCCCGAGTGGATGATTCTTCAGGCCATTCCTGTAACGCCGCCTGAGTTGCGTCCGTTGGTTCCGCTGGATGGTGGACGTTTTGCCACCTCTGACCTCAACGACCTCTACCGTCGCGTCATCATCCGTAACAACCGTCTGAAACGTCTTGTGGAGATTAAGGCGCCGGATGTCATCCTGCGTAACGAGAAGCGTATGCTTCAAGAGGCAGTCGACTCGCTCTTCGATAACAGCCGTAAGACGACGGCGATGAAGTCCGAAGCGAACCGTCCGTTGAAGTCGCTCTCTGACTCGCTCAAGGGTAAGCAGGGACGTTTCCGTCAGAACCTGCTCGGTAAACGTGTGGATTATTCCGCGCGTTCGGTTATCGTCGTAGGTCCGGAGCTGAAGATGCACGAGTGCGGTCTTCCGAAAGAGATGGCGGCGGAGCTCTACAAGCCGTTTATCATCCGCAAGCTCATCGAGCGCGGTATCGTGAAGACGGTGAAGTCCGCGAAAAAAATCATCGACCGTCGTGAGCCGGTTATCTATGAGATTCTCGAGCACGTGATGGAGGGACACCCTGTTCTGCTGAACCGTGCTCCGACGCTGCACCGTCATGGTATTCTGGCGTTCCAGCCGCGTATGATTGAGGGTAAGGCTATCCAGCTGCACCCGCTGTCCTGTGCCGGTTTCAACGCTGACTTCGACGGTGACCAGATGGCTGTGCATTTGCCGCTGTCCAACGAGGCTATCCTCGAGGCGCAGTTGCTCATGCTCGGTTCGCATAACATCCTCGACCCGGCCAACGGTAACCCGATTACCGTACCTTCGCAAGATATGATTCTCGGTCTGTATTATATTACGAAAGAGCGCACGGGTGCGAAGGGTGAAGGTCTGAACTTCTACTCGGAAGAGGAGGCTATCATCGCCCTCAATGAAGGTCGTGTGGATATCCACGCGAAAGTCAAGGTACGCGTCGGCAATGAGATTATCGAGACCACTCCGGGTCGTGTCATCGTCAACCAGTACGTGCCGGCTGAAATCGGCTATCAGAACGTGCTAATGAAGAAAGGCGCCGTCAAGAGCATCATCTCCAAGGTCATCAAGACCTGCGGTGTGGCTCGTGCCGCCCAGTTCCTCGATGACATCAAGGACCTCGGTTACTATCGCGCTTTCCGCGGCGGTCTGAGTTTCAACCTCAATGATATCATCATTCCGGAGGAGAAGAAAGCCCTCATCGAGAAGGGTAATGACATCGTGGACCAGATTACCGAGTTGTATAACGAAGGTGAGGTATCCGACGATCAGCGTTACCGCCAGACGGTAGATACATGGAAGCAGATCGACGGCGAGATGACCACCATTCTGATGGATCACATGAAGAGTGCCGACCAAGGTTTCAACTCCGTATATATGATGATGGACTCCGGTGCCCGTGGTAACCAGCAGCAGATCAAGCAGCTGGCCGGTATCCGTGGTATCATGGCGAAGCCTATGAAGGCGGGTGCTACCGATACCCGTCCGGACATCGAGAACCCTGTCCTCGCGAACTTCAAAGAAGGTATGTCTGTGTTGGAGTACTTCATCTCCACCCACGGTGCCCGTAAGGGTCTTGCCGATACCGCTTTGAAGACGGCTGACGCCGGTTATCTGACCCGTCGTCTGGTCGATGTATCGCATGACGTCATCATCAACGAGGAGGACTGCGGTACGCTCCGCGGCTTGACGGCACGCGCCATCAAGGACGCCAACGGTCATACCATCGCATCGCTGACGCTCCGTATCCTCGGTCGCGTATCCGTACATGACATACTCGATAACGAAGGCAAACTCATCGTGGCTGCCGGCGAAGAGATTCGCGAGTCGGCTTGCGAGGCTATCGAGGCGGCAGGAATCGAAGAAGTGGAGATTCGTTCCGTACTCACATGCGAGAGCAAGCACGGTGTGTGCGCGAAGTGCTACGGCCGTAACCTCGCATCGCGTAAGATGGTGCAGAAAGGTGAGGCTGTCGGCGTCATCGCGGCACAGGCTATCGGTGAGCCGGGTACACAGCTGACCCTCCGTACCTTCCACTCCGGTGGTCTGGCGGGCGGCGCGGCTGCGCAAGGTACCTACAGTCTCACACGTGACGGTATCATCGAGATAGAAGACCTCCGTACCATCACTACCGCTGCCGGCGACGTGATTGTCGTAAGCCGTCAGAACGCCATGACGCTCAAGGATGAGAAGACCGGCGTGGTACTCTCTAACTTCGATATCCCGTATGCATCCAAACTGTTCGTGACGCCGGGCGAGAAATATACGAAGGACACGCTCGTATGCGAGTGGGACCCGTATAAGACGCCGCTTATCATCGAACTCGACGGTTTCATCAAGTATGAGGACGTCATCGAGGGTGTCACCTGTAAGACGGAAGTCGATGAGCAGACCGGTAAACGCGAAGTTTCCATCACCGATACCAAGGACAAGACCAAGATGCCGCAGGCACATATCGTAGATAAGGACGGTATCATCCTCCGCACCTACAACCTGCCGGTGAAGGCAAGTCTTATCCATCAGGAGGGCGATGCGGTCAAGGTGGGCGACAACCTGTTCTCAATGGCTCGTGCTACCAACCGCGGCGGTGATATCACCTCGGGTCTTCCGCGTATCACGGAGTTGTTCGAGGCTCGTAACCCGTCCAACCCCGCAGTGGTGGCTGAAATCGACGGTGAGATATCCTTCGGTAAAATCAAACGCGGTAACCGCGAGTTATTCATCACCTCCAAACTCGGTGAGCAGAAGGCGTACCTCATCCCGCTGTCGAAGCAGATTCTGGTACAGGAAGGCGACTATGTACGCGCCGGCCACGCTCTCTCGGACGGTGCTATCACGCCGGAGGATATTCTGGCAATCCAGGGTCCTACCGCCGTACAGGATTACATCGTGAACGAGGCACAGGCTGTTTACCGTATGCAGGGTGTGGAAATCAATGACAAGCACTTCGAAATCATCGTTCGTCAGATGATGCGCAAGGTGGAGATCCTCGAGCCGGGAGATACCCGTTACCTCGAAGGCGACATCGTGGATAAGATGGACTTCTTGGAGGAGAACGACCGTATCTGGGGCCGCAAGGTCATCACCGAGGCCGGTGATTCCGAGAACCTCCACGAGGGTCAGATTGTCACCGCCCGTCGCCTGCACGACGAGAACTCGTCTCTCCGTCGCCGCGACAAGAAGCTGGTGAAGGCACGTGACGCAGAGTGCGCAACGGCCAAGCAGATACTCCAGGGTATCACACGCGCCGCATTGGGTACGAAGTCGTTCATGTCCGCCGCCTCCTTCCAAGAGACGACGAAGGTGCTCAACGAAGCCGCTATCCGCGGTAAGGTGGACCACCTCGAGGGCATGAAGGAGAACGTGATTTGCGGTAACCTCATCCCTGCCGGTACAGGTATGCGCGAGTTCACGAAGATTGCGGTGCATAACCAAGAGGAGTACGCCGCTATCCAAGCCGCCCGTGAGGCTGCTGAGGCCGCCCTCAACGGCGTGGAAGAGTAACACCCGCCTTTCGGCAATAAGAAAAGAGCACCTCAATTTGCGAGGTGCTCTTTTTTACGGCCAACGGCCAACGGCTAACGGCTAACGGCCAATGGCTAAAGGCTAAAGTCCTTTATCAATTACCAGAACTTGATCTTGTCGCCATCCGGCTTGAAGCAATAGCAGTATGCCATGCGCAGCTTTTGGGCATCAGCAGCCGGAGCATGACGTGCCGGCGCTGAATCGATTTTTCTGCCGCTGTCCGGATTATATGTCTTCTCTTCGTTATTGGATAAGTTCACGCAATAGTATGCGGCGCCTTTCTTCGTTTTGGTCAGATACCATCCATTCAGGGTTGACGGCCAGTTAACCTCCGGTTTCTGCCCGATGACTTCAAAGATGTCATGGTAGTTATTGTCCTTGTGCAGTTCGGTATAGACGCGATGGAGCGTCGATTTGCCGGAGCATTTTTTCTTGGGCATGTCGTTAATGTAATAGGAATTCCGATCCAGTTTGATCATCAGTCCGCAGTTCTGCGGAGTCCACGGAGCGATGACAACGAAAATACCACTGCCAAAGCCTTCGTCCTTGGTTTTCTCTACGATAGCGCCGAGGTAGTATTCGTTCTTCAAGATTTCCTCTGCAGCACCCGAGTTCTCCGGCCAAGCGCTTTCGGGGATAAAGAGGCACTTGGGGGCTTTCGGAATCTTCGGACCTTTTACGTACAGTTTGGCAATACCGTTGGGAATCGTGTCCAAAACGAGTTCGCCGATGGTGATGCCGAGCGAGTCGGTCATCGTCCAGGAGTACACCTTGCCTTCTTGTTTTGCCTTCACGTCCGGCGGAAGCAGGGAGCGGAAGATAGCTACAGCTTCCTCGTAGTTCTTAACCGGTACGAAGATCTCCAGCGGGTCTGCTTCGTTGAGGTTGTCTCCAATCATGTAGCCGGTGATGTTTCCTGCGGAATCGAGGCGCATCAGAGTCTCCACCAGATACTCATAGTCGTCCATCTTGACGTTCTCTTCTGCGGGGTTCTGATTGCATGCCGTCAGCGCAAGGGTCGCGCCGAACAGCCAGAAAAGATACTTTTTCATTGCTTTGAAATTTTAATGGTTAATATTGAGGGTTAAAAAATTCTGTCATTGTATTGGTATAAACGCTTCCATAGGAAGTATAATTATACATCATGGTGTGGCTTGCCGTCGTATGGCGTGCGAGGGAAGTATAGAGGTTATAGATGGTGATGTCGGCGTTTTTCTCCACCTCTTCGCGGAAGACACGGGTGAAGGCGTTGGAGAGGTATATATTTCCGTCAATCACATCGGCGTGTGATTTCTCTCCGGGGGCGCATGCGGTAAGCATCAGCAGTCCGTCTATCTCGGGCAGGTTCTCGCCGACAGAACCGCTGTAGCATGTCTCCATGACGCAGAAGAGTTTGCGGAAGTTCGGTTGCGCACCGGTGAGAATGGTGTTTATCTCATCGGAGGTGATATAGGTATCGCCCCAATTCAGCATCTTGTTATACGCGCCGTGTCCGCTCCAGAAGAGCAGTACATTGGTGCTCTTGCCGCCGTGCACCACCTCCGGTGTGCGCTCCGTGACGGTGCCGGAGAGGATGTGAGCCAAGTCCTCCGGCGTGAGTTGGCTGATGCGGTAGTCATTGACGATGTTCGCATGCAGGTTCTCGCCGTCCGGCGTGACATGCACCACGCCCGGATGGGGGTTCTGGGGATTATCCGCGAGGTCATCCTCGGTAATGAGAACGATATGTGCATCGTCGTAGCCGGCATTGCGCAGCATGCGGTAGATGTCGAGTGCGTCCGCCTGGTGGCGGTAGTTGTTCCATCCTGTGCTGGTAGCCATCACTACGGCATAGCGGTCCTGCAGCGGTTCATAAGGAATATGTTTCGTCTCGTCCCCGAAGGTCAATGCGACGTCGGTACTCCATTCCCACATCTGGTCCATGCCGGCTTGGCGTGCATGGTCGCTGCGGGTCATGTATTCCACCAGGTGGTATTGTCCGTCGTAATAGCGCCAATGTCCGTACCAACTGCCGAGTTGGCTGATATGCGTCTCTCGGTCGAATACCCAGCATCCGGACGCGCCGGCCATAACGGGGATACGTCCGTCCCGGATAGAACGGAAGCCGTATCGCAGTCCGTCCTCCGTCCATGCGAACTCGTCGCCGTTTCCGTCGCACGCGTCCATGACCGCTACTATCGCCTCGCGCAGGGTAGGCAGTTTGGCGGTCTCTTTATGGGCAAGGGCGAGGCCGAGCAGGGTGAAGCAGTCGTATAACTGCGCATAACCGCTTTGTATCTCTTTGCCTGTCTGTGCCTTGCGCGCGGCAGGGAATCCACTCTCCGGATTGCCGCATAGGGCGATGCCTTCGTACTCGTGCGTCAGGTTGTTTTCCAACAATACGTTGCATGCCAGGTCGGGACAGAAGATACCGGGATAAATGTTCGCATCCACGAGCTGTATTTCCCCGACTAGATTTATTCCGGGCGTAATCCCTTCTTCGGTCAGCACTGCGTCTATCATCAGCATGTCCTCGATGGTCGAAGGGATAAAAAAGATGGTGGAACTGAATATGTCCCATGCCTCCCGGTCGCGTATCTGCAGCAGGGCTGCCCGCAGACTCTCTTTATCCGAGAAGGTCAACTCTTCCACTCCTTTGAATCGCAGTTCGGTTGCGAAATAAGGCATATAGGCAGTGAACGAGGATACATAATCATCCGCGTTCCCTCCGCGCGACAGGAGGATGATACGAGACGTGAGAAACTGCTTGCGCAGGATGTTGAGCATGGCTTGTGTCTGTGCGAGGTCGCTCTCGCTCATGCAGAAGATATTGGGTTTGTTTTTGTTGCTGCCGGCATAGATACGCTGCACGTCTGCGGAGGTGACGCTGGGCATGAGGACCGGAATGCGGCTGTCCAGACTCGCCGTGGCGACCATACGCGCATGACGGCTGTATTTGGGTCCGACGATGGCCGCATAATCGCCGCTGTTGGCTACACGATAGACTTCATCGCTCAGGTTCGCCGCCTCTTCGTCAATCCACTCCACATCCAATGCCACGCGCTGTGTCATTCCCCGCTGCGCTTTGTCCATAGATGCCAAGGCTCCGGATACGATGGCGCGCTCACTCTCCCATTGCGGCTGCGGCATGATGAGCGCCACTTTGTAGCGTGTCGTCACCCCTTCCTCCATCCCGCTTCCCGGACGGCAGGCTGTCATGCCTATCGTCAGCAGCAGAACCACAAGCCATACTATCTGACGGCTGACGGCTGATATCTGACGGCTAATAAACATGGCTCACCTCCTTTTCCAGTGCTGTGGGTGTAAACTGCGCCTCCATAGTACGCCAGGCGTCCCGTCCTATCGTCCATTCCGGGAAGGCACCGATAGACGAGTAGAAACGCTCGTTGTACGTAATCCGTACATGTCCTGTAGCCAGCCCGAAGGTCTCATGCTCCGGCCATGCCTTATCCTGGCACCAGCGGTTGATATAATCGTTCACGATGCCCCCTATATCATAGATGAGGGAGAACGGTATATTGTCCGAATAAATCGCGCAGTCCTCTCCGATACCTATCGCAGGGCGGTAGTAGTTTTGAGAGAAACTGAACGTACCCAACCGCGCCATGCCGCATACAGGTACGAAAACGCCATTTGTAAACCCTAATCCCATGACACTATCGTGTGTGATTAAACTGAACGCCTCATCAATCATGCTCAGCCCCTCGTATCCCTCCGCCAGCACAACGACCTGATATTCCACGCCGTTGTTCTCGCGATAGCCGTCTTCGATGCCGGAGGAGATGGCGTCGATGATGCGGTCGCCGTTCAGACCTTTGATGAGCAGCATTTTCAACTCATGGATCATCGCTCCGGCTAACCATCCTCCGCCGTAGCGTTTGAGCAAGGCCGTAGAGACACCTTTGCGGTGAGGCGAATAGCAATCCAAAAGAAGGATACGTCCCGTTGTGGAGTCTGTCTCCGTGATGACAGTCTCGAACTCCGGCCCGCAGAGGATGAGCGCTTTCGTCGGGTCCGCCTCTTGGAGCCATGTCTCAATTTGCTGACGGGCTTCGCCGAGGCTGTCCGGCTTGAGCAGATGAAGCGAGATGTCCGGATGCGCCTTGACGCTCTCCATCACACCTCTCAGAATCAGTTCGTTGTAAGCGTCCCCGATCATGCCGGATGTAGTGGCAAAAAACACCGTCAGGTCCTTGGTCGGGTCTTGGGGAGCCGGCTGTCTGTTTTCGCATGCCATGAACAAAACGGTCATGAGAAAAAACACTACATATTTGATATCACGCGACGGCATATATTAAGCCAACATAATATCGAGACCGCAAAGGTACAACAAAAATTGCATATATGCAACACACGCACGCATAAATTGACAAAATTTAACGTTTTTTTTACGTAAGATTAAAAAAAGAGTCTCCAAAGAGCGATTTTTCCGATGCCATAAATGTTCTATTTTCCGTTCAGAGTAATCTCGGACTCATCTCGGAGGCAATTCGGACTCAATCCCTATGCAACCATGTTCTATTTTTCTTGTCGCCCTTATTTTCCCGCTTAGCATACGGGTTCCTCTCACCTTTTGACCATCTGTAACTTCTTTGTTTTTCAATAATTTGCAAACAAGTTATCAGAGTCAATGCCTGATAATCTCGGAAGCAGTACGGAGTAAACTTAATAAAAAAAGCACAAAAATCTTGCCAATGTCAAAAAAAAGCACTACCTTTGCAGTCGCAAAGGATTCAAACAAAAGAAGCAGCGATGTATTTTGACGAGTTAGCGTTGTCGGATGAAGTGCTGGACGCCTTATGGGACATGCATTTCGATGAGTGTACCCCCGTGCAGGCGGAGACGATACCTGTCATCCTCGAGGGGCATGACGTCATCTCATGTGCCCAGACAGGCACGGGTAAGACGGCGGCATATATCCTGCCGTTGCTGACGAACTTAGCCAACGACGGTCATGACCCCGATAAGTTGAACGCCATCATCATGGCGCCGACGCGCGAGCTGGCGCAACAGATAGACCAGCAGATGGAGGGCTTCGGTTTCTACGTGCCTTTCTCCTCCGTCGCCATCTACGGCGGCAAGGACACCAACGGCGCTTGGGGGAATCAGGTGAGCGGGTTGCAGAAAGGTGCCGACATCGTCATCGCCACACCCGGACGGCTGCTCAGTCAGATGAATATCTACAACGTCGATTTCTCGGGCGTCAAATACTTCATCCTCGACGAGGCGGACCGAATGCTTGACATGGGTTTCTACGACGACATCATGACCATCGTGCGGCAGTTGCCCAAGGACCGTCAGACCATTCTCTTCTCCGCTACGATGCCGCCTAAGATTCGCCAGATGGCGAAAGCCATCATGCGCAACCCCGTGGAGGTGCAGATAGCTGTGTCCCGTCCGCCGGAGTCGATTCATCAGATGTGCGCACGCCTCTACGAGGCTCAGAAACCCGGCTTCGTGCAACTGACGCTTGCGGGACGCGAACTGAAAAAAGTGATTGTTTTTGCCGGTAAGAAACAGCGCGTCAAGGACCTCACGCGCACGCTGCGTACCTTAAAGATTGACGCGCGCGCGATGCACAGTGACCTCGAGCAGAGCGAACGCGACCAGGTCATGCTCGATTTCCGGAACGGCAAGGTGGATGTATTGGTGGCGACGGATGTCGTCTCCCGCGGCATTGACGTGACGGATGTGCCGCTGGTCATCAACTACGATGTGCCGCATGCTCCGGAGGACTACGTCCACCGCATCGGTCGTACGGCGCGCGCAGAGAACTGCGGCGAGGCCATCACATTGGTTTCTCCGGAAGATGCGCGGTACTGGCATCGTGTTGAGCAGTTTTTGAAAAAGGAGATAGAGCGTCTGCCGTTGCCGGACGCCTTGGGCGACGCGCCTACAAATGACGTATACGCCACTCGTTCGGGTAGAGGTTGTTCTGGCGGTTCCCGACATTCTTCGCGAAACCGAGGGGGACACCCTCATAGGTCAAAAGGACCAAACCGAGGGGCACATCGGTCATCGTCAAAGCCTCGGTCCTGAGATACGCCAATGCTTGGTCGCGCGTCAGCGCAACATTCGGGAAGGCCTCTTTGCGGAGGTCTTTCAGCATACTGAGACTATGTTGCGGCGCGATGCCTCGTCCGCGCTCCTCGCCCAACCCGAAGCCCGTAGAGATACAGGTCAGTTGCGTCGAGAGGAAGTCAATCAGTTCCTTGTATTTGAGCGGATAAGCCGTAGCAAAACGGTCGGAGTAACGGATGGTCCAGTCGTCGGGGTGTTGCAGCCAACTGCGCATGACGGGCATGTATTCGGGGTGCGGCATATTCGGCTCTTTCTTCGGCGCCCGCATCTTGACGGTGTCCAGCGCCTCGTCGTCGTTCTTACGCAGAGCGCATAGGTAGAACCCTTCGCCTCTGGTCTTATGCGGGTAGAAATGGTAACCGTAGGTGCCCTCCGTGATGCCCCATTCGGGTTCATAGTCTATCGGCAGCACTTCGGCGCCGAGACTCTCCGCCAGCCATTCGACGTTCTTCTCGTTCTCCTCCTCGTTGAAGGTGCAGGTGGAGTAAATGAGGATGCCTCCGGGTTTGAGTGCGTCCCAGACGTCCATCAGGATGGAGCGTTGCCTCTCGGCGCACTGACGCACCGCCTGCAGACTCCATTCGCTACGCGCCTGCTCGTCCTTGCGGAACATGCCTTCGCCCGAACAGGGGGCATCGACCACCACGCAGTCGAACAGGTGTTTGCATCGTTCGCCGATTTCGGCGGGTGTGTTATGGATGACGACGGTGTTGCCGTTCCCCCATTTCTGGATGTTCTCGCTGAGGATGAACACGCGCTGACGCACCACCTCGTTGCTCAGCAGCAAGCCGTCGCGACCGAGATATTCGCTGATAAGCGTGCTCTTGCCTCCGGGCGCTGCGCAGAGGTCCAGCACCACCGATGAGGTGTCCACGTACTGCTCCAAGGCCTGCTGGAGGAACATCGAACTGGCCTCCTGCACGTAGTAACAACCGGCGTGGAAAAGCGGGTCCAGCGTGAACTGCGGACGCTCACTCAGATAGTACCCGTCGATGTGCCACGGCACCTCATCGGTGTCGCAGTCGAAGGTGAGCACGTCCAGCTTCGTATTCAGCCGGATAGACGTCACCGGCTCCGTCTCCAGCGCCCGTAACAACAGCTCGGCTTCGTTGCCCAATTGCTGACGAATACTCTCTATGAAATCGACAGGTAACATAAATCGGCTGCAAAGGTACAAAAAAATTTGCATATATGCAAAAAAAATAGTAATTTTGTGCCCGAATTGTATTCCTGTATGGATTTTCTGGAGTCCCTAAATAGTGTTCAGCGCGAGGCGGTAACCTGTACCGAAGGCCCTTCGTTGATAGTCGCCGGAGCGGGTTCGGGCAAGACGCGTGTGCTCACGTATCGTGTGGCATACCTGTTGCAGCAGGGTGTGCCGGCGGGTAACATCCTCGCCCTCACCTTCACCAACAAAGCCGCGCGGGAGATGAAGGAGCGGGTGGAGCGGTTGCTCTCAGCCTTCAGTATTCAGCCTTCAGTATTCAGATACCTCTGGATGGGTACTTTCCATAGTATCTGCGCCAAGTTGCTGCGTCGTGATGCGGAGCGGTTGGGTTACACCCGCGACTTCACCATCTACGACACGGCGGACTCGAAGTCCCTGCTTAAGTCGATTTGCAAGGAGCGCGGCCTGGACGAGAAAGTCTATAAACCTGCGGCGGTGCTCAGCCGCATCTCCATGGCGAAGAACAGCGGCATCAGTCCGGCGCAGTACGGCATGAGCCAGCAACTGCTGCGCGAAGACCGCGAGATGCGCATGTACGAGATAACAGCAGTCTATGAACTGTACGAAGCGCGACTCAAAGCCGCCAATGCCATGGACTTTGACGACCTGCTGATAAACATGTTACGGCTCATGGACCGTCATCCCGACGTGCGCGAGCAGTTGCAGCAGATGTTCCGGTACATCCTCGTCGATGAGTACCAGGACACGAACTATATCCAGTACCTCTTGGTGAGCCGTCTGGCGGAGCCGCAACAGAACATCTGCGTGGTGGGTGACGATGCGCAGAGCATCTATTCCTTCCGCGGTGCCGACATACGGAACATCCTCAATTTCCGTCGTCAGTACCCGAACGCACGGCTGTTCAAGCTCGAGCGCAACTACCGCTCGACGCAGACTATCGTCAACGCCGCCAACTCGCTGATACACAAGAATATCAACCAGATAGAGAAGACCGTCTATTCGGAGAAAGAGCAAGGCGCACCTCTGGCGTTGCAGGCGTACATGGACGACCGCGCCGAAGCGGATGGAGTAGCCAATATAATCGCTAACGCTGTTAGACCGCATTCGCCTGTCAGATATTCGTATGACGACATCGCGATATTATACCGCACGAACGCGCAGAGCCGTGCATTCGAGAACGAGTTGCGCAAACGGGGTATCCCTTACCGCATCTACGGCGGCACCTCTTTCTACCAGCGCAAGGAGATAAAAGACGCCTTGGGTTATTTCCGCCTGGCGGTCAATCCGCGCGACAACGAAGCTCTCTTGCGTATCATCGCCTTCCCCGGGCGCGGCATCGGCGACACCACGATGAAGAAAGTGTCCGTCAATGCCATCGAGCACCGTCGGGCGTACCTGGATGTCATGCGTGCGCCGGAAGAGACGGCTCTGGATGTCAGCGCGGCTACCAAAACGAAACTGCGCGGCTTTGCGGCACTCATGGACCAGTTGCGCACCTTGAGCGAAGAGACGGATGCATACGCTTTCGCGGAACAGGTGCTGCGTGTGACGGGTGTGCAGACGGCGCTTGCGCTGGACACGACGCCCGAAGGTATCGACCGTGCGCAGAACGTACAGGAGTTGCTCAACGCCATCCGTGAGTTCGTGGAGCAGCGCCGGAACGAAGGTATCGACTATACGCCTATCACGGATTTCCTTTCCGAAGTGAGTCTGCAGACCGACCAGGACGAGAACCTCTCGGATACGACGGAGCGTGTGACACTCATGACCGTCCATGCCGCCAAAGGATTGGAGTTCCCCGTGGTCTTCATCGCGGGCATGGAAGAGAACCTCTTCCCCTCGCAGTTCTGCGTCAAGCCGAGTGAGATAGAGGAGGAGCGCCGGCTGCTCTATGTCGCCGTCACGCGTGCCATGGAGCGCTGTTACCTCTCTTTCGCGCGTCAGCGTTTCCGCAACGGACAGATGGCGTTCAACTCCCCAAGTCGTTTCCTCAACGACATCGACAGGCAGTATTTCAAGACTTCAGCCGTCAGCCATCAGCCATCAGCCCCGAGGGTATCCAATGACCTTAACGTCCTTAGAGTTCCTAAAGCCACGTCGCCGGTTACCAATAACCGGTCACCCATCCCGTCCGAATGGAAAGAGGGCGACCGCGTGAACCATCGCGTCTTCGGCATCGGCACGGTGACACGTGTCTATCGCGACGAGGTGACGGAGAACGACAAGATAGAAATAAAATTCGACACCCAAGGCGTCAAAACGCTTCTGCTCACCCATGCGAAATTAGAACGCATATAATCCATTTAACAAAAAACAACATAGTATGAAAAAGACATTCTTGACAGCAGTCCTTGCTCTGATTGCTTTCCTCGCCCCTCAAGCGGCGAGCTATTACTCCGTGAGTGAACTCATGGACATCTACAACAATCTCGGTTTGGCCTCAGGCTCCACTTCGACAGAGTCCTACACCGTCCGTGGTTATGTGACGAAATGGAAAAGCGGCTATCCGGACTACCAGAACGCGGATTTCTTCATTGACGACAGCGCCGACGGCTCCGTATCGCTGTTGGAGTGCTTCCGTCTGAAAGGACAGGAGATGTCGGACCAGCGCCAGTTAGCGGTAGGCGAGTACATCGAGGCCACCGGCAAACTGCAGAACTATAACGGCCGTGCGGAGTTGTGCAACGGTACATACCGCGTGCTGCCGACGTCCTTCACCCTGACCATCGTAGCCGGAGCCGGCGGAAAAGTGAACAGTGAGGTGAACGGCGAGTATGAGAACGGCGCCCAGGTGACCATCATCGCCACGCCGGATGCGGACTATACGTTCGTCAAATGGAGCGACGGCAACACACAGGCCACCCGTACAATCACCATGACGCAGGATGTGACACTGAGCGCGGAATTCAAGGGGCAGTTCAATACCATCTCGGATCTGATGGCGATATATAACAGCCTCGGTTTGGCTTCCGGTTCGAAGTCCGCAGAGAGTTATACGGCACGCGGCTACGTCACGTTATGGAAGAACGGCTATCCGAATTACCAGAATGCCGATTTCTTCGTCGATGACTACGCGGACGGCTCCACGACACAATTAGAGTGCTTCCGTCTGACGGCATCCAATGATGCGGACAAGCGCACCCTCGCGGTAGGCGAATACGTGGAGTTTACCGGCAAACTGCAGAACTATAACGGTCGCGCAGAGGTGTGCGACGGTACTTTCCGTGTGATGGAGGCTCCGCAACAACCCTCATCCGGCGACTGCTACGCCGAGTATGTGGGCATGAAAGGCTCGGAAATAATCGTGGCGCTGTATAACGCCATCAAAGACCACACGGTATTGGAATATGACGCCATTCGTGCGGACAAGACCGGCGTGGACTACCGCTCTGACGGAACGATATGGGACATGTACTCCGACTGCTCGTTCTCGTCCAGAGGATATTGCGGATACAATCAGGAAGTGACGGCGGAGTGCGACTGCTATAACCGCGAGCACGTCCTGCCGCAAAGCTGGTGGGGCAATGACAACACCCAACCCATGCGTACGGACCTGCACCATGTGATTCCTACGGATGCCTACTCCAATTCCAATCGTTCGGCATGGCCGTACGGCGAAGTGAGCGGCACGCCGACATGGACCAATTCCGCCGGAGCCAAGTTAGGTTACGGTACCTTCGGAACATCCGGAAACAACTACGTGTTCGAGCCGGCAGATGAATACAAGGGTGACATCGCGCGTATCTATTTCTATATGATTACGTGCTATCGGGACAAGAATCTGTGCTCCGGAGGCAAGGGTTACCAGGTGTTCAACTACACGAATTCCGTCCTTACATTCACCGACAAAGCTAAATCGCTCTTCCTCAAATGGCACCGTAACGACCCGGTATCCGAGAAGGAAATCAACCGTAACAACGGTGTGGCGAAGAAACAGGGCAACCGCAACCCGTACGTGGATGCTCCGGACCTGGTGGAGTATATATGGGGAAACAAGACCTCGAAGACCTACACATGCGGGGCTTCGCAAGGCATAGAGGACGTAGAACTTGCGCCGCGCGCCACGAAAGTGATAGAGAACGGTCAGCTCTTTATCATCCTGCCGGACGGCGCACGTTATTCCGTCATGGGCGAACGCGTGCGTTAAGCGATGAGATAAGGAATGGTTCGAAGTACTTCGATGTCATATTGACGTACATTCGGGTCGATGTGCTCCAATACATCGAACGGGCAAATATCCAGATGTGCGTAATACGGTGCGGACTTGAGGCGTTGCTTCTCGTCCGCATCTTTTCTTGCCGCCATGGACTCCGCTTCCGTCAATGCCCGGTATCCGGACAGTAACTTCTCGGTATTCCATCTGTTATGCTCTACGACGGCCATCTCGTCGATATGACGCTCTATCAGTTCCGCCACTTCCTGTCGCGTCATCCCGGGCCGATAACCGATGGAGCGCAAGCGCAGATAGCACATGTTGGCACCATGGATGCTGGACCATTTCCGGGCAACCGTCAGTCGGTTCCATGCGGCGTCGATGGCCTCACGGTCGGACAAATCGGTGATGCCGCAGTAGTGCGCATTGACCATCTTCCCCCAATGCTCGTAAACGAGGTCTGTCTGGAAGATGCCGCTCAGCATACCGAAGGCGCACAGCTTGGCAAACCGCGAATTGGCGGCAGAGGCTAACATGTGTACGGCGGACGACGACAACTCCTGCTGCACGTATATGGCCAGCACATGGTCGCTCGTATAAACCGCCTCCGGCAGATTCATCGCATCCTCTAAATTCTGCTCGCTGTCCGCTTCGCAATGGAAGAGGGATACGTATGCCTTGCTGTCCTGCGCTGTCTCGGCGAGATAGTCACTGACGGCCGCATCATTCAGACTGCCCTCAATGAACTCCCAGCATACATCCATAAACGGAGTGTTTTTCGGAGCCTGCCACTCATTCTTCATCCCATCCCTGCTGCTCCGAAAGACGGAGTAGGACAGTTCGAACAAGGACGGGTAGTGATGCCGGAACTCGCTCATCTTCGCGGACGCATTCGTGTCAATAAAGGTGATATGCGTCAGCGTATTCACGTCTTTCGGGTTCCCATTCGGGAAATGGGCGATATGCGCAGCCTGTACGGCGATAGCGAGACCCATAGGAGTCATGCCGTTGATGATGATATGTACATGTTTGTCGGATGTCGCGCCGATACCTTCGGGCGAGTCAACAGGCACACCGATGCGGTTGTGAACCAGGATGTTCTGCGCCCATGCGTTCTCGAACGTGAAGGGAACAAAAGAGATATAGTTTTTGATGTCCTCGTTGATGTCGGCAAACTGCAGGGTGGCGTAGATATCCGTATTGTTGAACTGCACGTAGCATCTGAGACGACTCTTGAAATCCTGCTCCTTGAGAACGGAATACAGGACGTTGAGGCTTTCGATATTCAGACTGTCATTGGTCTTCTCCTTCTCGCCCAAGAAATACATCTCTTTGCATTTCTCGGCCTGCAGCGCGCGCATGTCTTCCGCTTTCGTCTGCAATCCGGAATAAATCAGCACACGGTGTATCTCATCCTTGGTCAGGTTCGTCTCCAGATGCTTCCGGACCGAAGTGATGTCCTGGGATGTCAGCATCAGTATATACGCCTCTTTGTCCTTGCCATGCAGGAACCGGATGAGCGCGGTGGATAACTTGTTATGGCCGACAATCACGAAATGATTCTTGAGCGAATAGCGCACATGACCGCTCTCGTACATCTTGACGCGCCGGTTGAACATGCTGAAAAGCACGGAGATGAACAGGCAGTTGAAGACCGCCAGGCCTAAGATATCAATGAGGGTTGCATACAAGGGGGATATATTGGCCGAACGGACACGCTGGTCAACGAACATCGTCAGTACATCCACGAAAAAGCCTCTGCTGTGCGCATCGGTACCATCTACATAGAAAGAGGGGATAGCCCCCAATAACGCCAGGATGAGGAACGTGATACAACTGATACCTAAGAGCCAGAACAGCTGACTGAAATAACTCCTCGAAAAGGAGCGGTCAAAAAGAATAAGCAGTTTGTTCATTTTTCTTTTTCTTTCTCTTTCTCTTTTTTCGCTTCGCGCAGTTCGTCCAGATAGCTGGCGGTGATGACGCCGGAGGGCAAAGCGATGATGGCAACGCCAATGATGGCGGATAGCATGCTTATCAATCGTCCCAAGTCAGAACCGGGATATATATCTCCATAGCCGACGGTGGTAAGCGTCGTCGTCGCCCAGTATAAGGCATCGAAGAAATCATGGAACAACTCCGACTCCTCCAGATTGAACATGATAAGCGCCGTGGTGAAGATATAGGCTATTGCCAGCATGAAGACCGTGGCTAATATGCGGCGTTCCTTATGCAGCACCCTGAACAGTATTTCCAGGTTCTTCGAGTAGCGGAAGAAACGGACGATGCGCAAAATCTTCAGCAGACGCGGCAGACGGAACAGTTTGAACGCGCGATTGAAGAAGGTGAACGAAGGGATGATGGATAGCAAGTCGATGACGGCCATCGGCGTGAACGGATATAGCACAAAAGCCTTCCATTTCGGGTACTTCGGCATCTTGATATCCGCCGTCATCCATCGCAACAGATAGTCAATAATGAAAGCGGTAACCGAAATCCTGTCGAACCACACCAGCAAGGCTGTCTGCTCGCGGAAAGCCAGCGGAACAAGACTCATGCCGATAAGAACCAGCATCGCCCAATCATACAAGTCGTCTTTCCCGGACGTCCTTTTTGTCTCAACAACGTTGAATATTTTTTTTCTCCATTCCATGATCTATTCAGGCATAAAAACGATAAGAGACCGCAAAAGTACTACAAATATTTGAAATACACAAACTTTTGTGCCGAAAAAATAACTTCCGTTGATTTTTTACGGATTTACTTGCGTAAGTGAAAAAAATGTTGTACCTTTGCCGCCGCAAAGGTTTGCAACAGATAAAAAAACAGACTGGAAATGAAAAAACTTTACTTCTTTTTGATACTCGGCTTAGGCCTTGTTACCGGCGTTTCGGCGCAGATACCCGTGGACACAGTTACGATTCTTGACTGGGACGGTAATCCCTTGACGGAAGGTTTCTTATATATCAATGTGGGTGAGACGAAAGCGCTGCAACTCGATATACGTCCTGCGAACGCGGATCCTGAGACGATGACGTTCGACATCGAGGTGGGGGACGAAGATGAGGAGTTGGGTTACCCTGTTACCATCGAGGGGATGAGTGCAACGGCTCATAGATCAGGCACACGTAGCCTGCGGATTTATGTGGGACAGGAATTGAAAGCAGCTGCTACCCTCCACTCGACGTATCTGAAAGAGTATGTCGTTCAGGCAGAAGGTGCAGGAGCAGTCTATTGCACTATTAACGCGCAAGGTCAGTTGCAGTTCTGGGCGGGTGCCTACGACCATCCCAAACCCGACCCCGCATACGTCGCATTTAATATCCCGAGTTTTGAAACGCCAGAGTCAGCGCCGTGGTATGACGATAGGGAGGCCATACACGAGGTGCTGCTGGACAACGTGGATAGTGTGGGCGACTATGCGTTCAATAATTTGGATGGTATTCAGTCCGTTTCCTTCCCTGAGACATTCAAATCACTCGGCGACTACGTCTTCTTGAATTGTCACGGCCTTAACACACTGGAGGTTGCGCGTTATTCGTACGAGGAAGAACCGTACATCACTGCCACCACCGGCACATCACTTATTACCAACAATAGTGACCCGGATAATCCTGTTCGTCCGAACATGGTGATAGTACGCGGCGGAGAAGCGATGTTTGAGGCCTATAGAAGTCCCGATGCCGAGTGGAGTCTGTGTGATTATATGACTTTCACCGGCGGAGGTATCCCCGGCGACACCTCTTCCGTGCATTTTGAGATAACACCCTCGGAAGATACGGAAGCCTTGGAGTTGACAATCGCGCACGACGATGAATATGAGAAACCAGTAGTGTTGGATGATAGAACGGAGGAGATGGAGTATCCTTGGGATGCAGTAGGAGACCAAATAGAGGACCTGCAAGTCAATGACCGCGTCAGTTATCTCGGGTCAAGGGTCTTCTCGGAACTGACTAATCTGCAGACGATACAGTTCAACCAGGCCACGGACCCGTTGGACTCTATCCACGTAAAAGCGTTCTCAAAGTCCATCACTCCGTGGAAATTCGCTTTAGGCGACCCACAGGACGGTCCTATCCTTCCGCCGAAGATAGCAGGTGATGACGGGAAGGCCTTGAGTCAGTGGTTGCATTTTAGTTCGAACACCGTGCTTTATGTACCTGACAGCGTGTTTGAGTACCAAGGCGAAATGGTGCGGGCTGTCGACCTCTATCGTGCTGACCCGGTTTGGGGACAGGCCTTCAACCGCATCACCGACCGCACAGTGGATACTGATACGACCAATAAGGAAACGGTCTTCCTCAATTGGTTGCCATTGGAGAACGCAGAATCCTATCGTCTTGTCATACGCAAGGTAGGTTGTGCCGAGTGTGAGACTGTATTCGAGATTCCTGCGACCGGAAGACAAGGACTGGTTGACTGGGAGCAAATTTCACCGGAAGAGCCGAACGGTGCTCCTCGCCGCATCCGTAAGGAAGACGAGCATGGCGGCATGACGCTGACCATCTCCATTCAGACAGGCAGCGGTGTTGCGCATACCTCCGATGTGTCGGTGGCTATCTCCGGCATGGAGACCGGACAGGACTATACTTTCACCCGGGAGGTGATGAAAGGCGGAAGCGCAGATGTCGCTTTGTCCAAGTCGGGTTCGTTTAAGATAAGTCCGACTCTCTATACGGTGACGTTCGTCGATAAGGACGGAGCGACCATTACGTCCGAGAAGGTGGAAGAAGGAAAGGCGGCTGAGGCTCCGGACGCTCCGGCTGTAACGGGGTATCACTTCACCGGTTGGGATACGGAATTTGACAACATCACTTCTGACCTGACCGTTCAGGCGCAGTATGCCATCAATACCTATACTGTGATATTCCTGGACAAAGAAGGTAATCAGATCGGCGACGCCCAAGTGGTAGAGCATGGTAGTGCGGCGACAGCACCGGACGCACCGGCGGTAACGGGATACCATTTCGTAGTATGGGATAAGGATTACCTCGAAATCACATCCGACCTCACCGTCAACGCCGTTTACGAGAAGAACGAATATACGGTTAAGTTTATCGACTTTGATGAGTCGGAAATCTCTTCGCAAGTTGTCAAATACCAGGAGGCAGCCGAGGCTCCGGATGACCCGGTTCGCGAAGGCTATACCTTCACCGGCTGGGATAAGGAATTCAGTAGCATCACCTCCGACCTCACTGTCAACGCGCAATACACGATAAACGTATATACGGTAACGTTCGTGGATAAGGATGGCAACACGCTTAAGACACAAAACGTCAATCACGGTAGTGCTGCGACAGCCCCGGACGCTCCGGCAGTAACGGGTTATCATTTCACAGGTTGGAGCAAAGCGTTTAGCAACGTGACTTCCGACCTGACCGTCCAAGCGCAATATGCCATCAATGTATATACGGTCACTTTCGTGGATAAGGATGGCAACACGCTTAAGACGCAGAACGTCAATCACGGTAGTGCCGCGACAGCCCCGGATGCTCCGGCTGTAACGGGTTATCATTTCACAGGTTGGAGCAAAGCGTTTAGCAACGTGACTTCCGACCTGACCGTTCAAGCGCAATATGCTATCAATGTCTATACCGTCACTTTCGTGGACAAGGATGGCAACACGCTTAAGACGCAGAACGTCAATCACGGTAGTGCTGCGACAGCCCCGGACGCACCGGCTGTAACGGGTTATCACTTCACAGGTTGGAGCAAAGCGTTTAACAACGTGACCTCTGATCTGACCGTCCAAGCGCAATATGCCATCAATGTCTATACCGTCACTTTCGTGGATAAGGATGGCAATACGCTTAAGACGCAGAACGTCAATCACGGTAGTGCTGCGACAGCCCCGGACGCACCGGCTGTAACGGGTTATCACTTCACAGGTTGGAGCAAAGCGTTTAACAACGTAACCTCTGATTTGACCGTTCAAGCGCTGTATGCTATCAATACCTACATGGTTACCTTCGTTGATTGGAACAGCGAGAAACTCAAGAGCGAGACGGTAGACTGGGGTAAGGCGGCTGCGGCTCCGTCTGACCCGACACGCGAAGGTTATACCTTCATCGGTTGGGATAAAGACTTTAGTAATATCACCTCCGACCTCATCGTCACCGCGCAATACAAGATAAACGTCTATACTGTTGTATTCTTGGATAAGGATGGTAACACCCTTAAAACAGAGAAAGTGGAATGGGGTAAATCCGCCACGGCACCGGAGGCTCCGTTCATCGAGGGTTGGACCTTTGCCGGCTGGAACAAAGCCTTCAATGTGGTTAAGTCCGACCTGACAGTACAGGCAACCTATACGCAGAATCCTGTATATACGGTGACCTTCGTGGATTATGACGGTTCGAAGATCGCGGAAGTGAAAGTCGAAGAAGGCAAGTCCGCTGTCAAACCTGACGACCCCATTCGCGAGGGTTATACCTTCACGGGCTGGGACAAGAAGTTCGACAACGTGACAAGTGACCTCACCGTTACTGCGCAATATGTCATCAATGTGTACACCGTGACGTTCGTGGATAAGGATGGCAAGACCATTAAGACCGAGGAAGTGGAACATGGCAAGTCCGCTACCGCACCGGAGCCACCGGCAGTAGAAGGCTATACTTTCATCGGTTGGGACAAGACGTGTGAAAACGTGACGAGTGACCTCACTGTTACCGCACAATACCTCATCAATCTCTATAACGTAACGTTCATCGGTCTCGACGGAAATATCATCGTATCGGTGAAAGTGGAGCACGGCAAAGCCGCCACGGCTCCTGAAGCACCGGCAGTAGAAGGTTACACCTTTACCGGTTGGGACAAGAAATTTAACAACGTGACGAGTGACCTGACGGTTACTGCGCAATACGTCATCAATGTGTACACTGTGACATTTGTGGATAAGGATGGTGAGACCATTAAGACCGAGGAAGTGGAACACGGCAAAGCCGCTACGGCGCCGGAAGCACCGGAAGTAGAAGGTTATACCTTCACCGGCTGGGACAAGAAATTTAACAACGTGACGAGTGACCTGACGGTTACTGCGCAATACGTCATCAATGTGTACACCGTGACATATGTGGATAAAGACGGTGAGACCCTAAAGACGGAGGAAGTGGAACACGGCAAAGCCGCCACCGCGCCGGAAGCACCGGAAGTAGAAGGTTATACCTTCACCGGCTGGGACAAGAAATTTAACAACGTGACTTCCGACCTGACCGTTCAGGCGCTGTATGCCATCAATGTCTATACCGTCACTTTCGTGGACAAAGACGGTGAGACCCTTAAGACCGAGGAAGTGGAGCACGGCAAAGCTGCTACGGCACCTGAAGCACCGGCAGTCGAAGGTTACACCTTTACCGGTTGGGACAAGAAATTTAACAACGTGACGAGTGACCTGACGGTTACTGCGCAATACGTCATCAATGTGTACACTGTGACATTTGTGGATAAGGATGGTAACACCCTTAAGACCGAAGAAGTGGAACACGGCAAAGCCGCCACCGCGCCGGAAGCACCGGAAGTCGAAGGCTACACTTTTACCGGTTGGGACAAGAAATTTAACAACGTGACAAGTGACCTCACCGTTACGGCGCTGTATGAAGCGATTCCGGACTTCACACCGCAGAACCTCAGCGTGACTTTGGAGGAACACGACAATGACTTGCGTATCATACTCGCTTGGGAAAAGGTGGAAGGCGCGGTATCGTACGACCTGCGTATGGTTGTCGGCGAGAACGAACTGTTCACGCAGAACACAATGGGCCTCAACACCATTACGGCGTTGCTCTCTCAACTGGAGCAGCAGTACCAACTCACCCCGGGCACGTATCTCATTGACTGGTTCGTACGCAGCACCGACGACAAGGGTCAGGCTATCAGCGACTGGGCACAAGGCGAGAGCTTCGAGATAACCATTGAGGAACCTGCACAAGGTATGGATGACGTGCAGTCCGCAGAACCCATCCGCAAAGAGATGCGCAACGGACTGCTCTACATCATCCGTAATGACAAGACCTATAACTCCACCGGTAAGTTGATAGAATAGCTAACAACGAACAGCCATTTTGTAGACCTTTGTGCCTGATAGCGTTAAATCTGCCAAAATGGCAGAAAAGGTTGCTTTGGCACAAGAATTGACGTTGCTAAAATGAAAAATGTTGTATTATGAGTAAGAAAGATAATAAGATTAATGATGAAATGAGCGGTGCTTCCGAGTTCTCTGATAAAGAGGTGCTCAATGATGAAGTTCAGGAGGCTAAAGACGAAAGTCAAGAGTCGAGAGAGGCGGAACTCCAAGCGCGTATTGAGGAATTGGAGGATAAGAACCTGCGCATGATGGCGGAGTTTGACAACTACCGTCGTCGTACGAACAAGGAGAAGTTGGAACTCATGGAGACCGCCGGTGAACGTATCTTCACGGAGATGCTTCCGCTGGTCGATGACTTTGAGCGCGCCACGGAGGCCATGCAGAAAACCGATGACATCGAGGCTGTCCGTGAGGGAATCAAGCTGATTCAACAGAAATTCATTGGTTTTCTGGATAAGCATGACGTGCACGCCATTGAGACCGAAGGAGTGGACTTCAATACGGACGAACATGAGGCGGTGACGACCTTCGCGGCCGGCGAGGACCAAAAAGGCAAAGTCATTGATTGCACCCAGAAAGGTTACAAACTCGGCGAAAAAGTCATTCGCTTCGCCAAGGTTGTCGTTGGTGAGTAATCCCTAAACACGAAACGAATTTATGACAGAGAAACGTGATTATTATGAAGTGCTGGAGGTCCCGAAGACCGCGAGCGCAGAAGAGATAAAAAAGGCTTACCGCAAGAAAGCGATTCAATACCACCCGGATAAGAACCCGGGCGATAAGGCTGCTGAGGAGAAATTCAAAGAGGCAGCGGAAGCCTACGAAGTGCTGTCCGACCCGCAGAAACGGCAGCGTTATGACCAGTACGGCTTCGCCGGCATGGGTGGCGCAGGTGGTTTTAGCGGAGGTGGCATGTCAATGGAAGATATCTTCAGCCACTTCGGTGACATCTTCGAGGGTGCCGGTTTCGACTTGGGCGACATCGGAAACATGTTCATGGGAGGCGGTAGCCGCTCTCGTGGTCCGCGTGTTCGTCGGGGTAGTGACATGCGTGTCAAAGTGCGTCTGACGCTCGAGGAGATAGCGGCGGGATGCGAGAAGAAAATCAAGGTGCGCAAACTCGTTCAGTGCAAAGACTGTAACGGCACCGGTAGTGCGGACGGTAACACTGAGACCTGTCCGACCTGTAAGGGTTCGGGGCGTGTCATCCGTCAGCAGCGTGGAATCTTCGGTATGATGCAAGTGCAAGCGGAGTGCGACACTTGCGGTGGCGAAGGTAAAATCGTCAAGAATAAATGTCCGAAATGCGGTGGCCAGGGTGTACTCCGTGATGAGGAAATCATCACCATAACCATCCCTGCCGGCGTAGCCGGTGGCATGCAGCTGACGGTGCCCGGTAAGGGTAATGCTGCGCCGCACGGTGGCGTCAACGGTGACCTGCTCGTGCTCATCGAAGAAGAGGAGCACAAGGACTTCGTTCGTCAGGAGAGTGACCTGATTTATAATCTGCTGCTCGATATGCCGACAGCGGTTCTCGGCGGACAGGTACAGATACCGACCCTCACGGGTGACGTGAAGATAACCATCACTCCGGGTACGCAGCCGGGTAAGGTGCTGCGTATGCGAGGCAAGGGACTGCCGCGAATTGACCAGTATGGCCGTAACTACGGTCAGGGTGACCTGCTCATCAACGTAGGCGTCTATATTCCTGAGAAGTTGAGCAAGGACGAGCGCAAGCTCATCGAGCAGCTGCAGAGCAGTCCGAACATCGCTCCGGGCGCTGCGGATAAGAAGAATTTCTTCCAACATTTATTCGGCTTGTAATATGACCTGCATACGCAATGCATCGCGCATCGGACTCTGGCTACTCCTTTGGGGCGTGCTTGACTTCCTATGCGCGATGTTTTGCGAGATACATGCTGACGAAGCGTACTATCGTCTGTACGGTCAGTTTCTGGCGTGGGGTTATTTTGACCATCCGCCGATGGTGGGACTGATGGCGGCGCTCAGTAATGCCGTTGTGCCTGCGGGTACCGGTCTTATCCTAAAGAACCTGAGTGTGAGGCTTGTGACCGTATTAATGCATGTGGCTACAATGTGGATTGTATGGCAAACCTTGGAGATGAAAGCAACGCTCGACTCTCGTCCATCCACTCTCCGCTTTTTGCTGATAGCAGCGTCGATGCCGATGTTTTGTGCGTATGGGTTCATCACAACCCCTGACGCGCCGTTGCTCTTCTTTGCCGCCCTCTTCTATTATGCTTACCGAAGATACCTCTCAGACCAATCATGGAATATGGCAGTCATTCTCGGTATCAGCATGGCAGGCATGCTGTACAGCAAATATATAGCGGTGCTGGTGATTGCCTTGACCGTGGCTGCCAACTGGCGGTTGCTGAAGGACGTCAAGGCTTGGGTGGCAATAGGTATCACGACGATACTGATGCTTCCGCATCTATGGTGGCAATACACGAATAACTTCCCGTCTTTTACCTATCATCTGGTATCTCGCGCCACGGCATACGAGCCATTTTATACGTTGGAGTTTATCCCCAACCAATGGGCGGTGTTTAACCCGCTGGTGTGGGCATTGATGCTTTGGCTCAGTGCAAAAGCGCTACGTAGCGCAGATATTTTCCGTCGTACGGCTGCATGGACCATCATCGGCTTTCAGATATTCTTCCTGCTGATATCATTCCGTGGGCATGTAGAACCGCATTGGACGATGGTCACGAGTATTCCGGCAATCTTCCTGATAGCGGAGTGGGAGCCTGACTCCGGCACTTCCCAGAAAGGAATGAAACTTATAAAATGGGGGCTTGGTGTTTTTGCGGGTCTGCTGCTCATCGCCCGCGTGGTGCTGATGATGAATATTCTGCCTCCCCAGACCGGCATGGCTGGCAAGCAGGCGCAGATGAAAGCAATACATGAAGAAGCGCAAGGTCTTCCGGTGGTTTTCGATGGCTCGTTTCAGACCCCTTCGCTCTATCGTTTCTTCTACGACGACCAAGCGGTACTCGTGCGCAACGCATACGACCGCTATACCCAATACGACCTGTTGCATCTGGAGCGCGAACTCATCGGTCAACCGGCCTGTGTGCGCCGGTTCGGACAAGTATATACCACCAGTCATTTAGCCGAGGAGGACTTGCATGAATAGTGTATGGCAGGAAATACTCATCCGTTTTATCCGCTTCGGCATCGTCGGTGCCAGCGGCATGGTAGTGGACTTCGGTGTCACTTGGCTCTGTAAAGAGAAACTGCGCTGGAATAAATACCTCAGCAACTCGCTCGGATTTATCCTTGCCGCCACGAATAACTATTTCTGGAACCGTCTCTGGACTTTTGAGAGCGAGAGCGGCGAGATAACCCGTGAGTATTTCTCGTTTGTGTTCATCGCTCTTATCGGGCTGGGGCTTAACAACCTCATCCTCTATCTGCTGCACGAGAAGGCGCATCTCAATTTCTATCTGGGCAAACTGCTTGCTATCCTTTGTGTCACCCTTTGGAATTTCTCTATGAATTATGTCTTCACTTTCCGCATGTAAATATGGTCTGATTGGTTTGCTGATGACCTGCAGCCCGGTGTTGTATGCTTTCGAACCTACGGGAGTTGCGCCGGCTTTCTTCGGTCCTAATGCATTGCCGGTGATCGATATGTCAGACGGTCGTACGCAGAGCCAACTGCGTGTGGAATTAGCCGCTGATGGGTACTTCGGTTACGATGGCAGTAAAACCGCCGATGTTTTCGCGCGCGTATGTGTTCCTTTATTTACGCGGTGGGCCAACCTCAGCGTGTGGATGCCGGTATACGGTTGGTACGAGCAGGCGGACGGAAAAGGTTCGGGCGCAGGCGATGTGTATCTGTCCACGGACATACAAGTGCTGCATAACGAGTGGTTTCACTCTGCTAACGCCAAGTATATCCCGCAGATGACGGTGCGCGCAGGTGTCAAGACAGCCAGCGGGGAGCAATATGAACGCAAGCGCCATTATGATAGCCCGGGCTATTTCTTCGACCTCAGTATAGGTGAATCGTTCTTCATCAAAGATGTTATCGAACTGCGCTTTGCCGCTTCCGCAGGTTTCCTCTGCTGGCAGACGGGTCAGTCGCGTCAGAACGACGCCGTGATGTACGGTCTTCAGGCTCTGTTACGTCACGAGTACTTCTCTTTCCTCGCTACGTGGGGCGGGTACGTGGGATGGGAGCGATACGGCGATGCGCCAATGACGCTTAAGTTCCGCGCAGCAGGACATATCAAAGGATTCGAACCCTACGTACAATACCAATATGGTATCAAGGACTATCCGTTTCATCAGATACGTGTCGGGTTGGTCTATAATATTGATATCTTGAAACGCAAAGACCGCTCATGAGACGTCTGTTCGCCTCCATACTTGTCTTCTTTTTGACGCTTCCTCTCTTCGCGGCAGCGAATTTCGGACGCGATACAGTGACGAGCGAATGGTTCCGGGAGTGGTATCAATGGAGCGAACTCAAGCATTTTCTGGATAACAACTGTGACTTCACGGTCTATTCATCCGAGACCACAGGAGAGTGGGGAACACCCGAACCGTTCCTGTTCTCTATCAACGGCAACTCCTATCGGTGGAATAAATATTACCTCAACGGTTTCCGTCTGGACAACCGTACGGTGGCTGGAGACGCGTTCTACACGCCGGAGATGTTCTTCCATTCAATGTCAATTGACTATAACCGGGGAGCGCTATATTGGACACGCGACTCAGTGCTGCCTGACCATGTTCGTATCACCGGTCAGGGCGGTAACGTAGGCGGCTACAGCCTCTTAGCCAAATGGTTGCAGGAGTTACAGGAAGGTCATTCGGCTATCAACAGGCGTTATAATGACATGCCGCTTACCTACCGCCGTCATCAGATTGGTGCGGGGAGTGTCGATTTCTCGTACGCCCTCCCTGTCCATGGCCGGCGTTATACGATGCATATCAATGCGGATTACGGCATGCGGCGTCAGCTGCGGTATAATCATGACGGCATATACGGCACATACGATGCGGATTATTACCAGATGCAGCTGGACGGACAGGTGCCAACAGGTCCGACTGTTGCTTTCGATGCTCTTTATTATATCTTCCGCGCCGGTTACAGGAGTGATGGTTACAGCGAGTTCGGCTATAACGACAATGAGGTGGCGAAGCAGTTGAAGCATTCTTTCTCTCTGTACGGCACCAAGGATTTCGGTCGCCGCGGTAACCTGACTACGGGTTTGACATACGGTTTGCATCGTGACACGCATCGTCAAGCGGACTTCTCACGAAACATCTTGGACGTAGACGGCGAAGCCTTCGAACCTTGGTATCCGGACGGGCATACGCATGAACTGAACTGGGCCGTGAATTATCACTTTCAGATTTTACCGTGGATGGGATTGCATGTGGAGGGGTATAACTCGTTCTTTGCTTTCCGTCCGTCGCAGACCACGTGGACCAATACGACTTATCTGCAGGGCTATAATATGGCTTCCCCTCTGATGCTGTATGACTACCGATGGTCGTCAGGTGCTTTCAACGCGGGAATGTTAGAGAATGCTGTGACCCTCGAGGCAGAGCACCAAGTGCTTCCATGGCTGCGGCTGCGCGGCGAGGTGGCTGCTACGCTGGACGGAATTCTCGTAGGCGGCAAGTCTATCGTTACGCCTTCTTGGGAAGCGAAGGCGGCAATTCATATCGAACCTGTCAAGTGGTTCCGCATGGACCTCATCGCCGCCAATTACCGCATCCCTTATACCTTCGAGCAGATACGGTTTTTGAGTGACAACTATATGAGCGGCGAAGTCTATTACGCGGGTACCAATACGCTTCTCACTACCACCGGAGGTAAATACCACCGTGTCGGAAAAGGACTCCGACAACCGCAGTACGTGGCTGTGGATATCCCGATTGTATTTACTATCGGCAGGCATGAGATAAGTATCCTCTCCAGTTTCAAGAAATACTATCATACATGGTCTGTGCGCTTGGCGGACGAGAGTGCGGATAGTTATGAAGCTGTCACGGTGCAACAGGCAGAAGGCGATAAGACGTATGACATTTATCGGATGAAACCGCAGGAGAGGTATTACGAAGTATGCGCTGCGCCGCTGACCGGTAGTGGTATCTTCAATACGCCGGTCTTTGTGTCCAACGTCATCAAATATACGTACAACGGCAAGAAAGTGTATGTCTCTTTCAGTTGGCAGAGTGAGTGTGTGTCCGGCGTTTCGGCACTCGGAAACGGGATGCAGACGGAGGACATACAGATGCTCAGTGAATCATTGGCTTCGCCCAACGCTCGTCTCGTAGATGCGAATATGAAGCAAGAGGACGCAGGTATCCGTTCCATGGGACGACTGAATCAAGACCGTGCGTACGTGGCGCGTCTGCAATTAGGCGTGAATATCACCGAGAACTGGCAGTTGAGTTTGAGTGGTAAGTTCCGCGACGGTATTCCTTTCTGTCACTACCGCACTTACATCGATACCGACGCCGCAGGGCATTCGCAAGCGGTTGTATGGGCAGCGAATACACGAGGCATCAACGTGCGTGACGGTAATTTTGGTGAACGCACGGACTCCTTCTTCAATTTCGACTTGCGTCTCAAATACCGCGGTGCCATCAAAGGGGTACCGTTCGAAGTGCAGGCAGTGTGCTATAACATCTGGGACTTCGCTACCGAACTTAACGAGTATTGCATGTATTACGATGGCGCGACCGGCAAAGACATGTCCGGTCATCGTTATCCGCTCAGTCTATGTACGCCTCGCGGACTGTTGCTCACGTGCAGTGTCGGACTGAATAGAAATAAAGAGTAAACTTACCGCCCAGAGGGCAACACCGCAGAAATGACCGAACATACATTCGGTACACATGTTACAAGCGAATAGAACAACGAAGAAGAGGGCAGTCAATCGTCCTTTTTTTTGTGCACAAAAGACAACAGATATCCATGCGCTAAGGAAAAGTAACAGGCCGAAGACGCCCAACTCCATCAGTTCTTTGAGATACTGGTTGTGACTGTCGAAGGATGAATTAAGATAGATGCGGTCTTGTCCGGCCCCTAAACCTGTCCAGAAATAGTCGGACGGATGTTCCAGCGCTTGCTGCCAAAGAATAGTGCGAGTCTCCCCATAGATATTAAATCCTTGCATGCGCGGATGAATCTTCAGAGCACCTAATCCGATAAGCAGAAGGGCAATACCAATCAACCCTCCCCAGCGAAGGCGTTGTTTGGAAGGCAGGGCGGCGATGATGGCTGCAAAAGCAAGAATGACGGCTGTCAGAATGGTTTGCCTTGAACCGCTGAGACCTATCAGTGCCACCATCGGAAGCGTCACGACGATGATGGTAACCCATTTCCGCCACCATAGGTGGAAGACGGCGATGATTGCCAATAGGAGTACACTGTTCAGAAAGAGCCGATGCTTGAATACGGAGATGTTCTCTTGGAAGAAACTCAACCAGTTGGGAGCTGCCGGTAAAAGCGGGAAATGGTTAGCGAGAGAGGGACTGTAATAACAAAGCGTGAGCGTCAGCAGGTAGAAAGGAACTGACGTCAGCGCCCCCAAAACCAACACCTTGGCAATCTGACGCGGTTGATAATAATCGTTTAGTCCCCAAATACCGATCGGCACAAGTGCGCCGAAAGCAATATAGCGCTCTATCTGTGCTGCCCATGCCGAAGTATCTTGCGCCCATAGACAGGAGAGAATCTCCCATGCATACCATACTCCGAAGAGCAGAAACGGGACAAGCATTTTATTCTCGCGGAGCGGGGTGGGGTGTTGTAACCAACGTCCTTCTATCACCCAGCTGATCAGCCATAATACACATGCATACCGCAGAGGGAGTTGCGGAAAAGGTAAAAGAAAGACTACCGCCAGAAAGAGACCGTAATGGATGCGTCCTGTGAGTTCCTTATACTTGCTCATAAGCCTCTTCCATGGTTCGTAAACCCGCTTCGCCAATTCGCTCCAGGCGTTGGAAAGGATGAACCCAACGACGTCTATTCCAGCGTATACGATTCAAATCCACTACTTCAATCTTACTGCCGTCCTCATTGAATAGGATGTTCCCTTGTGAGTAGTCGCGATGAACCACTCCGCGGCGGTGTAACTCCGCCGTAAACCGACCGATGGCACGTAGTATCTGCTCTCGGTTCGGGATTTGCGGGTTTTCAATCAAGTCAATAAATGTATAGGTGCATTCGGACTTCAGACACGCGTACCAACTTTCGCGTAGCAACCCGCATACACGCACCTCGCGGTAAGCAATCGGCGTCGGTGTCAAACCTTCTAACCGTTGCGCATATTCATAACTCCGACGCGCCTTGCTCTTCCCGAAAAAGCCGTACCAGATACTTTGCAGGATATTCGGAGTCTTGAATTGCTTCACAACAACCCCTTCTGTCAATCGTAATACATTACGCCGTGCGTCAATCACTTCGCCTTCGTTCCAGCGCTCAAAATCTCCAACTTGTCTGACGCTGCGGAAGAAGTTTAGGAACCGGCTCCATGAACGGTGGTAGTGCAGCGGACCGCCTAAATGGCGCTCCATGTAGGCGGCGTGCCGACGGTTGATAGCATCTACAATGACGCGCTTTTGAGACTTGGCAAGATGCCGACGGCTGTTGGCTTGTACGCGGTAATAGAGACCGAAGTCCTCCAATCGCACATAACGACCGCCTGACTCCATTATACTCAACCAGAAATCCCAGTCTTCCCGGTATATATCCTCTTCGCAAAAACCACCTGCGCGCTTCCAGTCCGCTTTGCGGAACAGACTGCTGATATGAATCATATTCTTACGTGCCAGGAGGGCGGGAGAGTACTCCGGTAAGCGCCATTCTCCCTGTCGGTCGCCAAAGAACATCGCTCTGCAACCTATCACGCGCACATCGTCAGCGATGGCAAGCACCGCGTGCTCGATATATGCTGCATCAATCTTGTCATCCGCGTCAACGGGCAAAATCCATTCTCCCTTCGCCTCGCGTATCGCATGGTTGCGTGCAGCACTCACACCTGCGTTGGGTTGACTGAATACGCTTACTTCAGGGTGCGTGGCCGCAAAGACTTTCGCCTCGCTGAGGCTTTCGTCGGTACTTCCGTCATCGACTACAATCACTTCCAGCGGCCGGTACGTCGAAGCGACAATACTCTCCAATGCTTCGCCGATAAACGGCGCCGCATTGTACATGGGCACTATAACGGACACAAGCGGTTTCATATCTTATCTATGCCTTGCGTCAGTTTGCGCCAGTAATAGAGCAGCGGATGTGTATATTTGAGTTGCTTCCACGGCCTGCTGCTATGCGGCTTGTGCATGACCGGGTTACTTATCTGTAAGATATTCTCAAAACCCAACTGCCGCGATATATGACTGATATGCACGTCGTACCAGTTTTTCTTCGGGTCCAGTTGTTCAAAATCATACGCATGCAAAAATGCATTCGTCAGCAGGGTGCAGCAAAACGAGAGTCGTTTCTTACAAGCCCCGTCATCTTTCATCCCTCGCGCATATTCGTACGGGAAATTGATTGCTCCTTGTTCGTCTTTTGTCACGGCAGCCACCATCCCCACACCATTCGTTGCGGCTTCCTGTAGTCGGTCGATAGTCTGTTTCGCTACCATCACATCACTCTCTACAATTACCAGGTGGCATCCCTCTTCGAGACACTGGTGCCGGGCATGCGTTAATACCCAGTGGTAATTGGGCGAAGGGTGCTCCGTGTGTTCGTTCAGATGGATGACCTCTATCCCTAATTCCGTCTTCAACGCATCCAGACGAACCGCATTCTCGTTTGTGGAAAAGTCATCATAAACGGTCAGCGTGTATCCACTCGCTACCACCGCACGGATAGCCTGCTCGGCTGTCTGCAATGAGTCCTTGACGGGCATGATGACATGTGCCGTTTCTTTTACCATTGTGTGATGATACCTTTCTTACGAATTGTTATTTGTGCGCCGAACTGATTGCCCCATTGTGAACCGAAGTCTGCCGCCAAACGTACACCGAAATCCAGTCCCCATGCCTGTTCGACATGTTTCTGTACCTCTAATAGCAAGGCAGTGTTATCACTCAGCACCGGACGGCTCGTGTTGTCATTGCCATAATTACGGGCATAGCTGGCTTTGAATACATAGCGAAAGCCATAAATATCTCCTCGCACACCCAGATGATGGACCCGCACCCGACTGTTGAGCGTGTGAAGCGTTCCGTCCTCGTTGTACAGCGGAGAAGTGATAAAGGGTGTACCCATGGTTCGGTAGAAATAACTCCAACCATTCTCAAACACATAGTTTCGGTAATACTTGTCATCTCCGGCATAGCATAATCCGTCGCGATCATGCCATGGACCGGACTGGTCTGTGGTGTTGAGGAACTCATATGTCACGCCTTGAATGAACGGCCAGCGGTTTTGTTTCAGACTAATGCCCCATAAGCCGTCAGGCTTATTTTGCCCCCAGCCGATAAATTCAATGTTGTCTTCGTTGACGTTCTGCCAGTACGCACTAATCTCCCAACCCGGCCATTTACCCGTGAGCATTAACTGTTGACTGCATACGTGGTTGCCTTGTGCATTCAATTGGTCATTGGGCATGACACCACCGGATCGCACCAGTAATACATTGATAAATGAATGCCAGTCGCTGCCTATATCTCCGAATTCAGGATTGATACCTCCCCATTGCGCTGCGTGGTGAAACTCATAACTGATATTTATCGGTAATCGTCCGCCGAAACGAACGCCTATAAACTTATGGTGCAGGAAGCTGCCCTTCATATATATGTTATCCGGCACCCATGCATGCGTTATGCCAAACTTGGTTTCAAAATAACCGTAGCAGCCGGGGAAAGATACATATCGGTCAATACCGATACTGATACGGGGAACCGGCTGACCGTTACCCGAGAAAAGCAAACTACCGCTGGTTAAAAGCGTATCTTGCGTCTCGTAAATCATCGGTTTGATACCTGCAGTGATATCAAAAATATACAGGCGCACATGGGCATAAGCCAGATTGAAATATCCTGTTCCTATTCTTTGATGAATGCTAAAAGGAGAATCGGCAATGCGTGACTGCAGTCGTCCTGTCATCTGCACGGCAAAGTCGAAATCCCACCATCGTTCCGGATGCACCGCCTCTTTATATACACCTGCACTTAAGTTGCCGCTATACGGGCTACTGCTCACATCGCCGTTTTGATTAGTCTGCAACCAGAACGGAGCAAACTTGCCGCTGGATGCCACAGCACTCATACCAAGCGAATACCGTAGCGTGTCCAGCCCCGCAGGAATACTGTCTTGTATCCCTGTCGGCCACCAGTCCCAACTCAGCGGACGGGCACTCATGCCGACGCTGAGCAGTAGAAATATGACGAGCAGTTTATTCCTCAATGTAGTATAATTTGTCTCTTATTATCCAGTCGGCATTCTCGCCTAAGCCCCAATAGACCTTCCCGTCAATAGCAAAGCAAACATGGTTAATCAATGCTTCAGGTAGCACGGCGATATAATGCCATCGGTCGTTCTCCGGATCGTATCGTAACAGGTCTTGCAGTACAGCACCGGTTGTATTCAAACCGCCTACGTGCGTACCTCCACATAAGTACACATAATAATCGGAAGCGGCACTCGCTGCAATAGTTCTGGATGGGCCGGGAACCGCGGCACGTGCTATCCATTTGCCTTCCGGCAGCAATTCCGCCCACCAGTTCAAACTCTGTTTGTAGAATCCTGTTCCCATGAAATGGCGACCGTTGCAAGTGCAGCCGGTGCCTCCGAAAGAACGGGAAGGATAACCGAATGAACCTACGTGGACATCAATGGAATCCCATCTGTCTTCGGCTATCGAATAGCGGAAGAAATCCCGGGCGTAACGGTCACTGAATCCGTACCCTACGTATAACTCTCCCGTACCGGAAAATGCCGTCGCATCATCTGTGTTCCCGTTAGGATAGTCCGCTAAACGCCTCCATTGGTTTGTTGCAGGAGTATATTCCCACCAGTCACGTTTATATGAACTCTTGTCATGATACCATCCGTTGTAACCCAACCCCAAATATACAGCGTCTCCATGCACGCAGGCGGTCGGGTTGACACGCGCACTGAGCGGGGTGGCACCAAGATGCTCCCAACTGTCCGTGCTCGGCGTATATCGCCATAAATCGTTCAGCAAAACGCTGTCTTTATTTCTACCGGCGAAAACGTAGGCTTGGTGATTGTAAACAAAGCAAGCGGCACTGGCTCGACCTCCATCGGGCATAGGGGCGCATGGATGCACCTCCAATTCCACCTCCGGCGTATAGCTGTTGCACCCCATAAAACAGAGCGCCGCCCATAGATATGGTATAATCCGTTTATGATTCATAAACCTTCGTTTTCCGCTTCAACTCAAAGTCTCGTCCCAAATAGTTCTGTCGGACCACAGGGTTCGCCGCCAACTCTTCCGGCGTGCCGTGGAAGAGGATTCGTCCCTCAAACAGCAGGTACGCGCGGTCGGTAATCATCAGCGTCTCATCTACGTTGTGGTCGGTTATCAGAATACCGATATTCTTGTCTTTCAGTCTCCATACAACATCTTGAATCTCCTGCACGGCAATAGGGTCGACGCCCGCAAAAGGCTCGTCAAGCATCACAAATTTCGGCTCGATAGCCAGGCAGCGGGCAATCTCTGTACGTCTCCGCTCACCGCCACTCAAACGGTCGCCTAAGTTAGTCCGGACATGTGCGAGATTGAACTCTTTGATCAGGCTTTCTAATTTCTCTTCCTGATACTCTTTGCTGAAACCCGTCAACTCCAGCACCGAGCGGATGTTATCTTCCACGGTCATCTTGCGGAATACACTCGCCTCTTGAGGCAAGTATCCGATGCCCATCTTCGCCCGTTTGTACATCGGGAAACCCGTGATATCCTGGTCGTTCAGAAAGATACGGCCGTTATTGGCAGCCACCAGACCTGTCGTCATATAGAACGTCGTGGTCTTTCCGGCGCCGTTCGGACCTAACAGACCGACAATCTCTCCCTGCTCTAACTCAATAGACACATCATCCACTACGGTCCGTTTTCCGTATTTCTTGACCAAATGTTCTGTTCTTAGTTTATCCATATATCTTACAGCGATTTCGTCGCGGTCTTACAGCGTTAGCGGTCAGTCGTCTATGACGACTTCCACCGGGCAATGATCGCTATGCACGGCTTCCGTCAAAATCTTCGCATCTTTCAGTCGGGGACGCAAACTCTCACTCACCCAGTGGTAGTCGATGCGCCAGCCTACGTTGCGTGCTCTCGCGCCTGCCCGCCAGCTCCACCAGCTGTATCGCTCCGCACTTTGGTCGAATACACGGAAACTGTCCACCATGCCACTCGCTTCCCATCGGTCCATCCATTCGCGCTCTTCGGGCAAGAATCCCGATACGCCGATCTGCCGCTCGGGGTGGTTGATGTCAATCGGCTTGTGGCAGATGTTGTAATCGCCGCAGATGATGAGGTTCGGACGCTCCTTGCGCAATTCCTTCACCCATACAAGGAAATCTTCCAGGAACTCCATCTTGAAGTCCTGCCGCACGTCGCCTGTCGTACCGCTCGGAATATAGGCATCGATTATCGTCAAGTCGCCGAAATCGACGCGTAGCACGCGTCCTTCGCGGTCGTATTTGGGATTGCCCATGCCTACCACCACTTGGTCCGGTTCGCGCTTGGTGAAGATGCACACTCCCGAATAACCTTTCTTCTCGGCCGAGTGGATATAACTGCGGTAACCTAACTCCTGCATCGCCATCACGTCAATCTGGTCCGGCTGGGCTTTGCTCTCCTGAATGCAGAAGACGTCGGGGTTCTCGGTCGCTAACCATTCCAACAGACCTTTGTTGATGGCGGAACGGATGCCATTGAGATTATAACTGATGATTTTCATAATTGTCGTCCTAAAATATCGTATGCTTGTTCGCCGCGAAGAAGGATAAGACGTCCGTCGCGGATGATTTTCTGAGTGCGGATGTCCGGAGACGAAACTTGCTCTACGTCTTCCGGATTCTCTGCTGCGCGGAAACGGAATGAGACGACGCCGGTCGTAGCGTCACGTCGGATGTTTGTGATGTGGTGGTCATTCACATCCGTCCATGCCGTTGCCCCCGCAGGGTAGGAATCCGTATATTTGCCGTAACTGTTAGAATTGGCTTTGGCCTCCAGCAGATCGACTCCCATGGATCGTGCGTTGGTGTTCACGGCGTTGTTACGCCAGCGGTACGCGTTATGCTCGATTTTGGTAATCAGCATCCCCGGTCCGGGAAGATACTGGTCCCAACCCGTCCGGACACGCGCTTCTATCATATAGAAAGTGGTGGGGTTTGGATTCCAACCGCATGTGGGGTGTTCGTCCGCATATGTGATGACCAGGGACTCGCCTTCGCCCTCGTTGATAGGGTGTAATGTGACTTCTTCGGGTTCTGCTAACAATCGCGGCGTCAGCCAACCCATGTAGAATCGCTCGTAAGCCGAGTAAGCGGGTGGGGTGTTGCCATCATTGCTATAGGCCCCGTAGTCCATGATATCCCATTCGTATAGTGTGTGCGGAGAAGTGCCTTCTTCTGATGTGTAATAGAGGTCCGGTAGACCCAATACATGACTGAACTCATGGCAGAAAGTGCCGATGCCGTCATGCACATCGCTCGTGTGATTCATCTCACAACTGCAGGCATAGCGACCGATATACCGGCCGTCATGACGATAGCGGTAAGTGGATAAATCCGACGCGTGAGGCCACACGACGTCTTCCAAGCCGCTGTCAGCTTCGCCGTACCCGGCGTAGAGAACAAAGACAAAATCGATGAAATTGTCATTGTTGTTATCGTAGTTCTTGAAGTCCACTCCGTCCTCGTCCGCCAATTGGCAGGCCTCTTTAATCATGAGGTAAGCACGGGCGTCGTTGGTGCCGTTTATTTTACCGCCGTAATATGCGGTCTTGTTACTCAAGGTAAAAGGTCCCACTACATCGAACTGCGGATTGTAAGAGCCGTAACTCTGGTCATAGAAATACTGCCGCGCACTGCCTTGAGCGGTGATGGTCTTTTTCTGTAACGAACCGGTAGGACGGTACGTGTATTGACGGGAGAAACTGGCGCCGTTCAGCATGCTGTCGATGGTCTCTCTGGGGGTCTTGAATTCCGAGTCTGTGAAGCTGACCAATATCACTAACCCCCGCGGTGCTATGTTCGGTTCTTCGCCGATACCCGAACTCTGCATAGGTGCGCGTCGCGCTTTTGCTCTCGCGCCATCCTGCGCCCGCGCGTAACACTCTTCCTCCGTCAGCGGCAGCAGCGTTCGCTCATCGAGCCATCGCCCGTCCGCATCGGTCATATAGTGAAATGCTTCATCGCCATGTAGCCATACACATCGCTCCGTGCCGTCAGGTGCGGTACGAAGTATCGGGCCGGGATGCGCAGGCACTGCCGCTGCCGTCAGGACGAGCGACAGTGCGGACACTATGCAGAGGATTTTTCTCAAGCTACCACTTTCTTGATTCCGTGTTTGTCTAACCAGCGTTTAGCGTATTTGGAGCGGTCCTCGGCGTTACGCGCTTTGCGCCAGTGAGCGACTACTTTGCCTTTGCTGTTCATCTTGGCATACTTGAACCATCCTTTCTTGGTGGATACAATCTGCCATCCGTCTTCGGTCATGGACCAGTGCATGCGTTCGTCTCCGCGTTTGAAAGTGCGCAGTTGATACCCGTCAGGCTGCGTGCTAATCATTAGGTCGCGACGCGCCGGCATACCTTGTTTCTTTGACGTTGGCGTCGTTTCTTCCGCCTGAACGCCTGTTGCTACGATAGCCATTAAGGCCACGAGAATAAGAATCTTTTTCATTGCTCTATGTTGTTTTGTTTGATTTTCTTGAATAGATCGGAGGCGAAGACGAAGTCGTTAAGTGCCTCATTTTCGCTCGTGAATATATCATGGCGGCTGCCTTGCCATTCTTTGTGTCCGCCTTTGAGGAAGATGATGTTGTCGCCAATCTCCATGATGGAGTTCATGTCATGGCTGTTCACAATTGTGCAGATGTTGTACTCGCGTGTGATGTCTTGTATCAGCGCGTCAATGACCAGACTTGTCTTCGGGTCCAGACCTGAGTTGGGTTCGTCGCAGAACAGGTATCTCGGCTCTAAGACGATGGCTCGCGCGATGGCTACTCGTTTCTGCTGACCGCCGGAAATCTCACTCGGCATCAAATGCCATACGCGCTCGGGCATCTCCACACGGCGCAGACAGAACTCCGCACGTGCTTGCATCTCTTCGCGGCTCTGGCGACTGAACATCTCCATCGGAAACATTACGTTTTCCATTACGCTCATGCTGTCAAAAAGCGCCGAACCTTGGAATAGCATACCTACCTCGCGGTGCAACTCGCGAATCTCGCGCTCTTTCATCTTCGCAAGGTCTCGTCCGTCATAGAGAATATGTCCGCTATCTACCGCATGCAGACCTATCAGGCTCTTCATGAATACGGTTTTACCGGAACCCGACTGACCGATAATCATGTTCACTTCCCCGTCCCGCAAGGTCGTAGAGACATGGTCTAACACGACATTCCCGTCGAAACTCTTAACTATATCTTGTACTTCTATCATCTTTCTGGTGTTCTCCGGTGTCTATAATAACAACTTGCTCAATATCAAATCTAAAAACAATATCATGATATTGCTGTTCACCACCGCGTTCGTACTCGCGCGTCCTACCTCTAACGCGCCCCCGCGCGCAAAATATCCGTAATAACTGCTCATACTGGTGATTACAAACGCAAACACCAGACTCTTGATAATTCCGTACCATACATAGTATGGATTGAAGGCGTACTGAACGCCGATGAGATAGTCATGAACGGTAATGATGTCCGTGAATGCTCCTACGGCCCATCCACCCACCAGACCAATGGCGGTGGAGATGATGACGAGCATCGGCATCATGGTCACGAATGCTAAAATTTTCGGAAGAATAAGATAGTTGGCGCTGTTGACACCCATGATTTCCATGGCGTCTATCTGCTCGGTGATACGCATCGTTCCAATCTCCGAAGCGATATTCGAACCTACCTTGCCCGCTAATATAAGACACAGAATAGTACTTGAGAATTCCAGCAGCAGGGTCTCACGCGTCAATAGACCTACAGTGTAAGTGGGCAACAGAGGATTCTCCGTGTTCGTCTTTGCCTGAATGGTCAGAATGGCACCGATAAATACGGAGATGATGAGTACAATCGGTAGGGATTGCAAACCCTGTTTCTCCAACTCGCGACTGTATTGCCGCCAGAACATCCGCTGCCTGTCCGGAATCCGAAGAACCTTACCCATCAGCAGCGTATATTCGCCTATATGTTGCAGTATTTTCATGTCAAATCCAAAAAATCACGCAAATATACGACTATTTTTTGATATGTACAAGTTTTTTGCCAAAAATCGTGCAAAATGCATTTTTTTGATAAAAAATTTGCATAATTGGAGAAAATACCGTACCTTTGCATGGTTTTTGTATATTTACAAGCAATATTAGACATCAAAAAAGCGATATTTATATAAATACCTGAAAAATAATAATTTAAATCTACAAAAATGAAAAAAATCACAACATTAGCCATCGTCTGCTTCATAGCGCTGATGGCAAACGCAATGCCTGCACGTCCCGGTTTCAGGACTGTCGTTCAATCGGATGGTACCACAATCGAAGTGCAGAAAATGGGTGATGAATTTTATCATTACACGGTCAACCGCGACGGTCAGGAGGTGAAACTCAACGCGAACGGTATGTACGAAATTGTGGGTGAAGCGCCTACTCGTGAAATGGTAAAGGCTCGTCGTGCGAACGCAAAGGCACGTCGTGCGAAAGAAGATGTAGGTACGGAGCCGTATCCCGCTCCGCGAGGACTGCTGATTTTGGCGAACTTCAGCGATAAGTCATTCAAGTCTTCGAATACGAAAGCTGTCATGGACTCGCTCATCAATGCCGTGGACTGCCAGGTGAACAACGGCTATGGCTCTGCTGCGCAGTATTTCCGTGACCAGTCGCATGGTCAGTATGCTCCTGTCTTCGATGTCGTTGGCCCTGTTAACCTCAGCAAAGAGTATAAGTACTACGGAGAGAATGACGGTGACGGTAATGACCAGTATGCTACGGATGCTGTGATTGAGGCGTGTATCCTTGCCAACCAGCAGTACGACGACCTGAACTTTGCCGACTACAACTGGAATAACGACCAATATGTGGACTTCGTCTATGTGATTTATGCCGGTTATGGTGAGGCGGATACCGATGAGACGACCGCGAACTCGTATCTCATCTGGCCGCATAACTACAGCATCCAGACCATAGTGAAATATTATTCGCAGGGCTGGTCCAAGTATCAGAAGGCTGATACGAAGTTGGATGGCGTTTATCTGGATAACTATGCGATGTCGCAGGAGTTGGACGGCTATTCAGGTAAACTGGCAGGAAACGGTACGTTCTGCCATGAGTTCGGACACGTAATCGGTCTGCCGGACTTCTATGATACGGAATACGGCACGAACTATGAGCAGGGTTTGACGCCCAATGACTGGGATATCATGGATGGCGGTGGCTATAATAAAGACGGTCACTGCCCGCCGAACTATAGTGCGTGGGAGAAATACTTCATGGGATGGATTACCCCGTTGAATTTGGGCTCGGAAGGTGCAAAACTGGAACTCAAAGCGAATGGCGAAGAGGGTTACAAGTGCTATCAGATTAACGCTTCCGGCAACCTCGAATCGAGCACCAAAGAGGGCCTGAACTATTACATCGAGAACCGTCAGCAGAATGGCTGGGATGAAGGTCTGCCTTCGCACGGATTGCTTATCTGGAAAGTTAATTTCAGCTCGTCCGCTTGGACGAATAATACACCGAATAACACAGCGAACAATCCCCGTTATACGCTTGTTTCCGCTTCGGGAACAGGTATCGGTACGCACATCAATGCTGCGGGCACGGCCTATACTTATGACGGTCCGAAAAATACTTATCCGGGTAGCGCTAAGGTGACGACGAAGGAAGTCGTTACCGGCAAACCGCTCAAGGAAATCAAGGAGTCCAACGGTGTTATCACGCTCGTCTATATTGAGGAGCCGGCGGTAATTGTGGACCCGTTCGACCTCGTTTTCAAATCCAACGGTCAGGATTTCGCGGTTGTCAAGAGCACCAATACTTCCAAGGTTGTTCTGCCGGATAGCGAACCTGTTTCTTGCAATAGCAAAGTCTTCGTAGGTTGGTGCCGCACGGAGAACTACCAGAGTGATGTTGCTCCGGACTTTGTGAATGCCGGCGACGACGCTGCCGAAGGTGATGTCTTCTACGCGGTATTCGCTACCAAACAAGGCGGTGGAGCGCAGGAAACGAAGTCGTATGCATTTACGAACAAGACTTGGTTGGATGACACCAATAGTTGGACCAGCATAAAGGATGGCGCATCGTTCAGTGCCTCTAATGACGGCGTACAGGTTACTACCGGTGCATCGGGAGCGGGAGCCAAGACCAAAGCCTCGCAGAATAAGGTCAGCAAAGTGGTCGTTAACTACTGCACGAACGCTTCCAAGGGAGCAGGTAGCATTGATGTGAAAGTGGGCAGTTCTTCGCAATCGAAAGCCGTGAGCAAAACAGGCGGTACTACCTTGCGTGACCTCACCTTCGATTTCGACAAAGCGTCCGGTGTTCTGCAGTTCGAAGTAACATGTACTACCAACTCGATATATATACATTCGGTAACGGTTACTTCCGGCGAAGGAACCTCGATTAGCGGATATACCACAACGCTCGACTGCGGTCAGGGTATCGAAGATACCGTGGATGGCAAACCGACGGTAATCAAGACGCTCCGTAATGGACAGTTGGTAATCATCCGCGGCGAAGAGATTTACTCTGTAACGGGTGCACGTATCCAATGAAACGCGCTCTTGCAATAGCGATAGTATGCACTCTCAGTTCTGCGCTCTGCAGGGCTGAGAGTGCCTCTATTACGCATTCATTCCAGACGATGGCAAGTGCCGGAACACTCACGTGGCTAGGTACTCCAAGAGACTACACGGTCGGTTACACGGATTTTGTGACCTATACCGGCACAAACGAAGGAACATTTGCCTCAGATGGAGGCGTGATTGCATTTTATCTGCCGAATAATACGAGTACGCTGACCATTACGCCGGTGTCGGGACTCACGCGCCTGTATATTACGCATTCCAGAGGAGAAGTGCCTACTTGGATTAAAGTGTATGTCTCTTATAACGGCTCCGATTGGGTAGATTTGTCGGCAAGTACGACATATACCAAAACAGCTATTGATGCCCCAACTCCAGGAGCCGCTGAGTACTATATCAAGATAGTAAACGAAGGCTCAAAAGGAGTCTTTCTACGCTCAATCCAATATGTCTATGACACCACACCTTGCAATTGCTTCCCATATATTGCTCCCTGAAATTGAGCGCCTGTTGAGCGAAGGCAAGGACGTCCGTTTCACCCCTTCAGGCGTCAGCATGCGCCCGTTCATCGAGGGCGACAAGGACAGCGTCATCCTCTCGCCGCTCAATAGCGAACCGCGACGCGGGGATATCGTGTTAGCGCGGATTCCGCAAACGAAGGACGAGAACACATACGTCTTGCATCGCCTCATCCGCATCGAGCGTGACACCAAAAACGAGAACGTTTATGTGCTTCAGGGGGATGGAAACCTTACCGGAGAAGAGCGTTGCAAGCGGGAATGGCTCTCCGCACGCGTGACGGCTATCGAACGGCCGAACGGACGGAAGAAATGCCTCACCCGCGGATATCTGTGGTACGCACTCAAACCATTAAGAAAATACTTACTCAAAATTTACAGACATCTATGAAAACAATCGAAGGATTTCGCCTGCGCAAGTTAGGCGACGAATATATCTTGGTCGGTGAATCGATGGCGTTGATTAATTTCAACAAGATGATTACCTTTAACGGCACCGCCGCTTTCCTCTGGGAGCAGGCGGAAAACCTTACCTCTGCGCAAGGCGGTTTCACCGCCGGCGACCTGTGCAAGGCGCTTTGCAAAGAATATGAGGTGGCGCCAGAGACGGCGCTTTCCGATGTTGATGCCACGCTTGATTCTTGGCGCAAGGCCGGTATCATTGCTGACTGACCGACTTGGCAAAATACGGAAAAACGACCCAAAAGTGCTTTTTTCTTTAGAAAAATTTGCTCAATTCAAAAAAAAGCAGTACTTTTGCAGCCGCTTTTGTAAAAAGCACACGCGTCATGCCTCTGGCGATTGCATTAGAGGCGCTCATACGGAGCGTTTTCGAATAGTAGTAAATGCCTGACGTGAAGTACTAATCCATAATAATTTATACAGAATGGATTTGATTAAAGTAGCCGAGCAAGCTTTTGCCGGCGAGAAGAAAGAGCTGCCTGCTTTCAAGGCAGGTGACCAGATAACCGTTGGTTATCGTATCAAAGAAGGTAACAAAGAGCGTGTACAGGAGTTCCGTGGCGACGTGATTGCTATTCACGGCAGCGGCGACAAGAAGCGCTTCACGGTTCGCAAGATGAGTGGCAACGTCGGTGTTGAGCGTATCTTCCCGATGGACAGCCCCTTCATTGAGAGCATCACAGTGAACAAGTACGGTAAAGTACGTCGTGCTAAACTGTATTACCTCCGCGAGCGTACGGGTAAGAAAGCCCGCATACAAGAGCGCCGCGTTAAATAAAAAAGAGGCTTCGGCCTCTTTTTTAATTCACAATGCACAATTCACAATGCACGATGAAAATGAAAGAGGATAATGTAATAGAGAAAAAAAGCAAAGCACTTGCTCTGCGCATCATAAAGTTATATCAATGGCTGAATGATAATAAACACGAGTATGTGCTTTCTAAACAAATACTACGATCTGGTACAAGCATTGGCGCAAACATTAAGGAAGGAACTCGAGCGCAAAGCACTCCCGACTTTATTGCAAAATTATCTATTGCATTGAAAGAGGCAGAAGAAACAGAATACTGGTTAGAACTTTTGTACGAAAGCAACTTAATCGAACAAGATTTATATGATAATGTTTTCACTGATAATAAGGAACTTATTAAATTGTTAACATCTATCATTAAAACTACAAAAATCAACAATGGCATAAAATTGTGAATTTTGAATTATGAATTGTAAATTGTGAATTGTAAATTGTGAATTTTGAATTATGTTCACCATATAAACCGACTGGCGACCAGCCGCAAGCTATCAAAGCCCTGGTCGATGGTATCAAAGCCGGCGCTGACGCGCAGGTGCTTCTCGGTGTGACAGGCTCAGGCAAGACTTTCACCGTCGCGAACGTCATTTCCCAACTCAACCGCCCCACGCTTATCATGAGTCATAACAAAACCCTCGCGGCGCAGTTATACTCAGAGATGAAGGCTTTCTTTCCGCATAACGCCGTCGAGTATTTTGTTTCCTATTACGATTACTATCAGCCCGAGGCGTATATCCCTTCCACCGACACCTATATTGACAAGGACCTCTCCATCAACGAAGAGATAGACCGTCTCCGTCTCTCCGCTGTCGCGGCGCTGCTCAGCGGACGCAAGGACGTCATCATCGTTTCTTCCGTCAGTTGTATCTATGGTCTTGGCAGTCCGCAGGACTTCACGGCGAACGTCATCGAACTGAAGCGCGGCGCACAGGTGCCCATGGATACGCTGCTCAAGCAACTCGTCGGAGCGCAGTACGTGCGTAATGATATAGAACTGGCGCGCGGACGCTTCCGCGTGAAAGGCGACACGATTGATATCGCCCTCGCCTATGCCGACTACCTCGTGCGTATCGAGTATTTCGGCAACGAGATAGATGCCATTCTCACCGTGGACCCCATCAGCGGACAGGTGCTTGAGGAGTTTGAGCATTATAACCTCAGCCCGGCAACCATCTTCCTTACTTCGCCGGAACGGATAGCCGTTGCCAAAGAGCAGATAAAGATTGACCTCGCCAAGCAAATCGAATACTTCATCTCCATGGGTGAAGAGCTCTACGCCAAGCGCATCGAGGAACGCGTCAAGTACGACTTGGAGATGTTGGACGAACTCGGTTACTGCTCCGGAGTGGAGAACTACAGCCGCTATTTTGACGGCCGCGCAGAAGGCACGCCGCCTTATTGCCTGCTCGATTATTTCCCGAAAGACATGCTCCTTGTCATTGACGAGAGTCACGTCACGGTGCCGCAGATACGAGGCATGTACGGCGGCGACAAGTCGCGCAAGGACAATCTCGTCACCTATGGTTTCCGTCTCCCCGCCGCCCGGGACAACCGTCCCCTCAAGTTCGAAGAGTTCGAACAACGAGTAGGTCTAACTCCCTTCCCTTCAGGGGAGGGCAGGGGTGAGGCTTCTACTATCTTCGTCTCCGCCACCCCGGATGAATACGAGATGGAGAAGAGTGACGGCATCGTTATTGACCAGCTCATCCGTCCTACAGGACTTCTCGATCCGGAGATTGAAGTGCGCCCGACCGAGAATCAGGTTGATGACCTCATGGACGAAATCAAGTTCCGCATGCATCGCGGCGAACGCTGCCTCGTGACCACGCTCACCAAGCGCATGGCGGAGGAATTGGACGAATACCTGCGCAAGTATCGCATTAAGTCCGCTTATATCCATTCCGATATAGACACCATCGAGCGCGTCAAAATCATGGAGGACCTCCGCCGTGGCGAATACGACGTGCTCGTCGGTGTGAACTTGCTCCGCGAAGGATTGGACTTGCCGGAAGTAAGTCTCGTCGCTATACTCGACGCCGACAAGACGGGCTTCTTACGTGACCAGCGAAGCCTCACGCAGACCGTCGGACGCGCCGCACGCCATATACACGGCAAGGCTGTCCTCTACGGCGATAAGATAACTCCCGCCATGCAGGCGACTATTGACGAGACCAACCGTCGCCGCCGTATTCAGATGCGTTATAACGAGGAGCACGGCATCACACCCACGCCTATCGTCAAGGAAATCAACACCTCTGCTCTTGCGGGCCTCTACCACGATCCGGAAGAGGAGAAACGCAAACTGACGGAGGCTATCAAGGCCGGTTGGAAGAATGCCGAGTGGCAGAAGATGTCCGCTGCGCAACTGGAGAAAGCCATTGACCAGAAGCGCAAAGCCATGCTTGCTGCAGCAAAAGCGACGGACTTTGAGACCGCCGCTTTCCTAAGGGATGAAATGCTTGAGATGCAGAATCGCTTACAGGCGATAGGAGGTTAATTCTCTGCGAGAATGGTCGCCGAGTAGGGTGCTACAGTCACCTGCTTTCCTGCATATTCGCCCAACCCCGCTGCCTTCGCTTCGCCGTCGTGCGCTAAGATGGTATAGATACCCTCCGGAATGTCTGCCTCTATACCCTTCGGTCCGCCGTTCAGCAGTACTAACAGCGATTTCGCGTTGTCAATACCTTCCAAATCTTTGATGCGGTAAATGATGAAGTGCTCGTCCTCGGTCGGCATCAATTCTACGTGCTCTTTCACCGCCGCTGCGCAACCGAGACGGAACCCCTTGTGGGCACGACGGATGGCAATCATCTCACGGTAGTAACGGAATAGGTCACGTTCGTTAACTTTGTTCTCCCATGGGATGATATTGATGCTGTCAGGGCTTTGGTAACTGTTGTCAATGCCGCGTTTCGTGCGGTATAACTCCTCGCCGCCGTATATAAACGACATACCCTGTGATACCAACACTGCCGTCTGCGCCAACTCGTTCATGCGAATCCGCGTTGCTTCGCTTTCTGCGGGCTGATTGCTGATGGCTGACTGCTGACAGCTTACTTCAATGCGGTCACGCAGGCAGTAGTTGTCGTGGCAGGTGATGTAACTCACATGTTGCATAGGCTCGCCGGACCATTCCGGACAGGCAATCAGTCCGCGCATCACATCTTCCTTACATGCGCCGTTGCCGGAAGCGAAACCGCGCTCGTGGTCAAATGGACTGCCGATGAGTGCATTGCGGATGTCATCGCTGAAAGCGCCTACGCGCGGCATCTTGTATGTCCATTGTTTCATCGCTAACTCTTCGTACGGATACGCCGGCGCCATCGCTGCCCAGCCTTCGCCGTAGGTGAGGATGGTCGGGTCTATCTTGTCCAACGCGGCGCGTATCTGACGCATCGTCTCTTGGTCATGGATGCCCATCAGGTCGAAACGGAAACCGTCAATGTGGTATTCGCGTGCCCAGTAGCACACGGACTCCACCATATAGCGGCGCATCATCTCTTTGTCGGAAGCCGTCTCGTTGCCGCAACCCGAACCGTTAGCGAAACTGCCGTCCTCGTTCAGGCGGTAGAAATATTTTGGAACGACGCACCCGAGTGCGCAACCCATCACGTCGTAAGTGTGGTTATATACCACGTCCATGACGACGCGGATACCGGCTTTGTGCAGCGCCTGTATCATCTCTTTCGCTTCGCGGATACGGCAACTCGGGTCTGCCGGATCGGTCGAATAACCGCCTTCCGGCACATTGTAGTTCACCGGATCGTATCCCCAGTTGTATTGTGCATTGTGCATTGTGCATTGTGCATTGTGCATTGTTTGCGTTTCGTCAATGCTTCCGTAGTCGAACATCGGCAGAATTTGCAAATGGGTAATGCCGAGTTCTTTGAGGTGGTCAATACCTGTCGCTGCGGCTCCGTCACTTGTCACTGTTCCTTCTTCTGTCAGCGCGAGGAACTTGCCTTTGTTTGCTATGCCTGAGTTCGGCGACATCGTAAAGTCGCGCAGGTGCGTCTCATATACAACGATATCTGTCGGGTCGGTCATCGCAGGGCGTTTGTCTTTCGCCCAACCTTCCGGATTGGTCTGCTTGAAGTCGATGATAGCCGCCCGTTTCCCGTTGATACTCACGGCTTTTGCGAATATACCTGTTGCCTCCGGTGCCCATTCGCCGTTCTGGAAAGATTGCACGGTATAGTATTTACCGGCCAAGTCGCCCTTGACGACTATGGTCCAGAAGCCGTTCTCGCCTTTGGTCAGAGGATAGTTCTCGAACTCGGTCGCGTCAGCGGACTCATAGAGGTGCACCTCCATGTTTTCTGCTATGTTGGACCAGAAACAGAATTGGGTTTTGGAAGGACTGTAGAGGCACTCGTCCTCCAATTTCGGCTGCTTGGCTGTGCAAGCCACTAATGCTACAGAAAGCATAAGGATAATTGTTTTTCGCATAGTATAGGATTTAATTCCGCTGCAAAGGTACTACAAAAAAATTGAATGTGCAATACTTTGCGCTAAAAAAACGTCTGTGCTTGCACAAGTAGTTTGCTTTTGCGCAAAGTATTGGCGTTCGCTAAGTTTTGCGAACGTAACTTCGGAGGCTAGGTGTCCTCGTTAAGCGGGGAAACCGTAACACGGGAAGGGGCTTTTAGTGGGCGTGCCGAAGTTACAACTATTTGCAAACATCTGCAAATATTTTTCCATTTTATGGAAAAGCATAATTTTGGACTGCTATTAACGCAGAAACGCCCCGCAAGGCGTTTCTTTCGTTTTCTTTGTTCATTGTATCGGAATATGATTCCGACATCCTCCCTTACGCGCGGGCACGCCTACGTACCTTATATATCGCGTACGCACATGCGAGAAGCGCAAGCGGAAGTGCCGCATCGCCTACTGGGAACGGATCAGCCGGACCGTCCGGATCGTCCTCATCTTCCCATCCGTCACCATTGGCATCTTCTTTCTTTGCTTTGCGCGGACCGCTATGACTTGCATCTGCCGGATCATAGGTTCCTAACTTGCTGCCAGTCACTACTGCTCCTGACGCTGCTGCAGAAGGCAGTGTCGAACCCGAGTACATCATGCCGGAGGTGGACTTCATCTCCGCCTGCGGCTGTTGCGCGAGGTTCTGAGCCGCAGCGAACAGTACGCTCGCCACGCTCAGCATCATCACTATCAATAAATATCTTAATGCTTTCATAACTTTAACTCCTTAATTCATTAAACATTAAACTTTCCACATCAAAATCATTTATTGATTTCCCGTACTTTCTTGCCGGTCGCATCATAGATAACACCCTGATTGAGGATGTATATCTTGTCGCGGTACATGAACTTCACCGGCTTGGTGGTATCCGTTTTCGCATCTACGGCATCCACTCCTTCCGGCGTGTTACGTTGCCCGACGATACCATTGATGGCGAAGCGGTCAGTCAGCGTACCTGCCTCGGCTGTAAAGATATAATCCTCTTCAATGAGGTTCGTCACTTTACCCTCGTTCGCATAGTCGATGAGGTAAACGCCCTCCAGATTCTCAACAATACTACTGTTGGTCAGCGAGAAGGTGTACTCGCCTGCGACAGGCAATTGTACGGTTACCGGAATCCACTCTTTGGCGAGTGTCTCGTTGATAGCCACATATGCCATATCCATGCCTGTGTAGCGCATATATGTCCGCACGAAGTTGCCTTCGCCAAGCACTTTCGCAAGGTCGGCATTCGGCTCATACGCCTCGGTGTAATCCTCGCCGATGATAAGACCCATCTGGTCTTTGCCGCCTTCATAACTCAATCGGATGTAGGCTTCCTGATCGGGGATACTTGCCTCTCGCAAGTAGCGCGCAGGCATCGACGGATTCACTATCTTGCTTGCCGAGAAAGTGATGTTTTGTGCCGAAGCACTATTTGCTTGGATAAAGAATCCGCTTGCAGGCGAGAGGTTGGCATCTACGATGTTCACTTGGTAATAGTTCTGGAAATCGATATCCGGAATGGTGGCATAACGCACTGAACCGCCATCCTGATATTCAATTTTACCGCTTATACCGGCATCGTTGCCGTTGAAGGTACTCATGTACGGGTTACCGATAAAGTTCCATCCCATCGCGTACCAGTCAGCGGTATCATAGCCCCAACCGGTCACGCTTACTTGGTCTTTATGGGTACCACTTACTTCACCTTGCTCACCAAGCGCCGTCCATGAACTCGACGGGATAGTCAGCGGCATACGCAGGATGGAGAATGCCCTTCCTGTCGGACGCCTTGCGCTCAAGGCATAACCCTTACTCGGTTCCAGGTATGTCGGCAGCGGACTATATTCTTTCCAGTTCTGTCCAATCATCGTTTGTCCTGTGGACGCGCGTTGCTCGCCGTCGTAGTAGCGCAGTTTCATTCCTCCGCTCGCAGCGTTGGCGCTGTTGAGGTAGGTGATGTTGGCTACGGTCACCTTCCATGGAACGGAAATCGAATAGTACTGGTCGTAATCAATGTACCAATCCGCATATACATGATTGGTCGTTAAGTTCGCGCCGCCCTCACCGCGTTTGATTTGCATCTGCGCCACACTATAGTTCTTACTGCCTGCGCGCGTCCAACCGTAACGCAAGATGAGGTCGTTGGTTACATCCAGTGTTCCGCTCGTCACCTTGACGATTGCACCCGGATAAATCTCTAATGTCTTAACCTTTGCCACATTGCTTGCTGCGCTGAACGAGTTACCGTCTGCCTCCAGCGTCACACCCGGTAATACATGTACTTCCCAATCTTTCCAGTGTGCCTGTACGTTGTCTATAACGCCCATGGTACTATTTGTTGCGATAATCCAAGGAATGGTCAGAGTACTGGTGCTCTGTACGTCGCCGCCACCATCCAACCAATCAATGTACAACAGTGCACCCTTGTTCTCAGAGAAGTCGGTGGTACTGAAGGACAATGTGTAGTTATTGGTTGATGGCGAACCTTTCACGCTGGTACATGTCTGAGCGAACGAAGTAGCTTCTTCTATCGCTCCATTGCCTATATGGGCTTGAGCGGAAGCATAACTTGCTGCATTCACGTCCAAGACGAGGCTCTTCTGTCCCCATTCCGTAACTGTCGCAGGAAGTTCGATAATCTTGTTCGTGATAGGCAAGATGTAAATTTCTGCATTATTCGGACTTCCGTGATAACCCATGTATGTGCTGTTGTATATACCCATTTTCTTAGTCGTACTATTACTGGGTATCGTCAATTCATAGGCACTATTGTCTGAACTCTTCAACTGCCAGTCTTGTACATTTGGACTATTGCTCGTGGACAACCACATATTATATTCACTCGAACCCGAAACCTGCAAATAATTGCTTCCGGTGGTAGTGAATCGGATAGTGGAAATATGCTCGTCATTTCCTCTATTCATCGCCTTGTAAACCGTATTGATTGGTGTATAAACAGCTTCTGTCGGAGTAGTCGTATTATCTACGGTTATCGGCAGCGGAACAATAGCCGGCTGAGCACTGGTTGTAGCCAAGTCATTCGGCAATGCTACCCAGATATCTCCCTTCTTAACAGCAATCACAAACTCTTCCGGCAAACCACGACCATAAATCGGTTTCTTCACTGTCTTCAACACTTTGTCGCCTTTCTTGAATGTCAACTGCAACTTGTAGTTGTTGTATTGGCTATAAGCAGTCGGCGTGTACCGCATTGAGTAATCAGTATCAAACGTACGTGCCGCACTTATATCTACAGAAGAACTGGAAACATCTATCGCAGCCGAGGCATCCGAAGCGTACAATCTAAATGCACTCGCTGCTTTATCCACTTCTGCGTCCGCGGCATCTGCATTAAGGTATGCTATGTCCATCGAAGTAGCACTACCCAAATCCGTACTTGCTACATTCAGCAGGTTGCCTGCGCCGCTCGTCGTGTTAACATACACATCCTTTGTACTCGTCAAATGCACATCACCCGTTACCGTCACATCCGGATCGCACCATGCGATAGCGTCGCTGTATAGATAAGCCGTCACCGTAATCGCATAATCCGGCATTGGGAAGGTCGCATTGTTGGCTGTGCCGCTGAATACTACTACGCTTGGGTCACCAGCCTTTGTAACGCGCCATCCGCCCCATTGACCATGCCCAGTTGTCACACTACCATGGTTCAATGTAATGGTGGTATTGTATGCCACATCATCATTATTTCCTTCCGTGATAGCACTTCCACCGTCCGGCGTAGCTTTGATTGTTACATACGATATCGTTTGTACAGCCACGTTATAACTATTGACACTCCATTGTGCCGTTATCGTGGTAGCCTCTGCCGGCATCGTTTCCGGATTCGGAGACCAGCCTGTAAACGTGTGTCCGGTCTTGCTCATCGTATTATTTGCCGGATAAACAAGCGTTGTTTCGTATGCAACCGAACCAGCCGCTGTATGAGTGGTTGACGACGTGCTACCGCCGTTCCAATCCCACGCCAGCGTGTAGCTATTCACTGTCCACTTGGCGTAAAGCGTCCAAGTGGCATCTTCCTTATCCCAGCTCTTCGCGCTCGCACCGGCATTCGTGTAATATTGCGCACCCGTACCTCCTGCACTCTCGTAATAACCGCCGAAGGTGTGTCCCTCGCGCGTAGGTAATGTAATAGGTGTAGGCATCGCCGAAGCGTAGGTAGCTGTCTTAGTGGTCGTCTGACCGCCCGTACCACCATTCTGGTTAAACGATACCGTCGTCTGTTTTGCTATCCAATGTGCGAATAGGTTGGTTGCTGCCGTCTTGTCCCAACTGCACGCACTGCCTAAAGTCTTCGGACTTCCCGTATAGGTGTAATACTGCGTGCCGGTGGACGCATCATCCCAATAACCGTTGAAGTTGTATCCCGTGCGCGTCGGAACTACGATAGCCGTACCGGCTGTCTTTACAGTCAGCGGCATGCCTGATCCGTATGTCGCTTGTACAACCTGATCGCTACCACTACCTTCATTAGGTTTCAGCGTCACGTCATATTTGTTCGCTGTCCACTGTGCCGTCAAAGCAATGTCTGATGTGATATCCTGAATAGTAGCCGCGTCGGCAATCGGATCTCCGATAGCAACTGTTGCACCGCCTACTTTCACAGCCACATTAGCCGTCCAGTGACTAAACGTCCAACCTGTCTTCTCAAAGGCATTAGCAGCCAGCGTCCTGTCTTCGCCACACGGAATACTCGATACTGTACTCATCGAACCACCCGTATTGCCATTACCGGCAAACGTGATTTGGTATGTCGTCGGTGCATAAGCCGTATACGTTTGGCTGTTATTCCAACCGGTAATCGTAATAAGGTTCTTATCTGCCGTAAGTTCTATATCATCTGTTTGGTTCCATTTATCGTCCCAGTTGCCGGTAGATACCTTGGTGGAATTAAAGCGCACTGCTATTACCGTTATGCCGTTCCACTGAGGAATCTCCGCAGACATACCGCACTCATTTGCAGCAATAAAATCGGTCCAAGCCGTGCCTCCACTTGCGCCATAATAGTAGTATGCAAACTTGGCGCTATTAGACAACCAATCGCTATTGGGCACTAAGTATATCGTCTTACGCGGATAGGTGACCGCTAAGATAGGTTCGTCTGCGTTAGACGAATAATCTAATGTGAATGTAAAAGTACCGCCCAAACCGGAGTTCACGGTCACATTGCTGCCGGAAGTGGTAAACTCCCATGTATTCTCGTCCTCGTTGATAGTTCCGTCATTACCGAGATAAACCGAACCTTGACGCACTTTGAACTCATAACCTGTACCGGCAGTCAGGGTTAACTGTAACGTACCTGTCTGCGTTTCTCCCACACGTGTAAAGTTGTGGGTTGCTGTTCCGCCTGTATAGCAATCCAAAGCATAGACTTTTACTCCAAACGAACTACTCATCGTGCTACACGTAGCACCGGTACTAATCTTACAATAGTAGTCGCCCGCGTCTGCAAGGGTACAATTGTCTTTGGTATAGGTCGCACTGGTGGCCCCTGCAATCTTGTTCCCTTCAGCTGTGCCCCCCTTGTACCATTGATATCCGGTAATGTCGCCATCATCTATCGGGCTTCCCGTTCCTGCACTGGAATATGCGGTTGCAGTCAGACTTATCGTCTCCCCCGCAAACCTGTCCCAAGCACCGGCTATATCCACATGATTCGGCGCTTCACAGGCAGTACATGTCGTTCGATAATTCGTCAAACTATGCTCTGTCCATTTGGCGTAAAGGGTGGTATTGGAAGTAGTGTTCTTATTCCAAGTAGCAGCGCTTGTACCGTTGGCATTGTAGTACTTATTTCCAGTACCATCGTTGTCAGTTTCGCTGTCATAATATCCGGCAAAATCATAGTGTGCACGGGTCGGTGGAGTGATAGTTGTCATCGCCGAACCATAAGTTGCCGTTACGCTGTTGTCGCCTCCTGTACCACTGTTTTTATCAAACGTCACCGTACACTGTTTTCCGACACAAGCAGCATTGTAACTGATGCTACCATTGTTATTTTGAGCAAACTGATACACAAAAGTAAATGTACCATTGCCGTTATCTGTGCGGCTGATTTTGGTAGCGCTCACGGTACCTGTGGATGATGCCACCGTCAAATCCGTCGGTGCTACATAACCGGTACTTGGCGTAACAAGGATGCTGACCTGTCTATCTGCCGCTGTACTGCTACATGTCGCAACAGGGCTGGTCGTGATGGATGTAATAGAACCATTTGTAGAACTTCCGCCATCAGTAACAGCAACAGATTTGTCACAAGTAGAATAAGTTACAGTGACAGATTTGACATATAGACGTTTATAGGTAGAGGCAATAGTTATTGAAGTGAAAGTGGTATTGCCATCCATATTAATATCATAATCGGTTAATGTAGTTCCTCCAGAAGCAGTAATTGTAGATGCATCGCCACCATTGATTTGATAAGATATATCGGAACCATCCGAGCCATATTGAGCAGCATTTATTGTAATCTTACTTGGCTTTTTCTGACCAGTTGTGCTGATATTAATGGTAAATGTGCCTGTACCGCCATTCGCCCCTAGTTTTACTCCATATCCCGATTTCCCATTATATACTCGACTACAACTACTAACACTAGAGACATATGTATCACCTGATGAAACGATGTCACTGAGTGATGATCTAGCAGTACTACCATCGGATGCGCTTCCAGAATCTTTGAACTCAATAGTGTATGAATCCGCCCACACATTCAAAGCCATCAAACCAACAGCCAGTACCATTACTAACCGTTTTGCGAAATTTTGTATTGTATATATTGCTTTCATAATAAATCTCCTTTCAATTTTAAACTTTCAATTTTCAATTCGATTATTAATCATCATAATCCGCAAATACGGCATAGAATGTAATATCGCCTATGCTTTTAATATCCGGCGAACCACCTACTGTCGTAAACAAATCATCATAATAAGATGTTGTTTTGGATTCAGAGCCGGCACTCTTCGCACTCCATCCCACAAACTTATCACCACAATAGGATGCTGGAGACGGAGGACCGGGAATAGAAGCCACCTTGCTGCCCGATGAGTTATACGTTACCGTTTGTGTCGAATAAACACTTGTAGAACCGTTCACGCTCCATGTTACCGTACACGTCCATTTGGCATACAGAGTAATATTACCCGCATATTTCCAATTTCGGCTTGCATCGGTGTAAGTGTATGTCGCGTCACTCGCACTTGCGATTACATTACCATCAGCACCTATTATCTGCGTGCCTCCGCCATTCTTGGCTGTATAGTAACCGCCGAAAGTCCAACCGGTCTTGGTTGGCTTGGTAATAGCGCTCGTCAGATTGGTGCTGGCGTTATAGGTCGCAGTGATGCTTGTCGTTCCTGCCGATGTCGGTGTTAGGTCAGTGTTCAGCGTAATGGTGTAATTATTAGCAGAGCACGATACATTAATGGTAGAAGTACTTGTCGTGTTTGCAGGATAACTAACCGTCCATGATGTTCCGCTACCAGTTATAGTCGGTGTTTTGCTCGCTCCCGATTGTGTCACAGATGGCGTTCCATAACCCGTATTAGGAGTAACGGTTACTGTCGTTGACACTCCGGAGCAAGAAGCTATTCCAGAACCACTTGTTCCTAATGAGAACGTGCAATTTGTTGCCGTTCCTTTGTTAATAGTCATAGTATTTGCACATGTCTCAGAGAAATTACATTCCCAGATTACCACATCCGACGAAGGCATGGTAAATGTTGCCGTTGAAGATGTGGTGGATGAAGGTGTTATTTCATTGGATGAATCATCAAAGATTATACTATACCCTCCATCGGTCCAACCATCAAATTGATAACCCGAACTTGGTGTCGCTGTAATAGTAACAGACGTACTTGCACTAATGCCACTGTATTTCGTACAAGAAGAATATATCCCTGCACCCGATCCGGATGTTCCTTCATTAGAAGAATAACTTCCGCCGGTACACCCACTCATCAAATAAACATTGTATGTAACGGCTGTATATGTTGCGGTAGCGCTCAAAGATGCGACACCAACATTTCTATTGCCTTTTGTGGTATATTCAATTTTCAACCCCGTCACGGCACTACTTGCCGGAATCGTCAATGTGACTGTTTTATCGGTATATGATGTGGCATTAGGACAAAATGTTGTAGATGCTTTTACTACTCCATCTTTATTTACCGCCGCAATAGTAAAGACATTTGAGGTCATTGTTCCAGAACCATTCATTTTGTAATTAATGGTAATCGATAATGACGTCATATTACTTGATACTGTTCCAGACCAAATGTCATATTTATAAGCATTTTCTCCTGTGGCATCTAACTTTAATGATTCATCTGCGTATTGTCCGGAATGAGAACCAGACCAACCTGCCAAATCTGCACCATCATAAGATTGTGTGTCTGTCTCAGCCCACACATTAGTAGAGAACATTGTTAGTAATGGGACCACCATCCACAATACTCGTTGTAAAAATTTTGTCTTCATAATATTTTGTATTTTAAATAATTTACTTTTTGTCGTTTGCCCTTCCGGGCTTTGTGCTATAGGGCGAAACCAATCACCCTGTAGCTTTTCATCATTTCATCATTGAGCGCAGCGGCTCATTCCATCATTCGCGCAACCGCTATTCTTTTGCCCATATAGCATAGAATGTCTTATTCGCCGCCGTATGTCCCGCATGTCCCGCCGGATACAATGTATAACCGTCTTTCAACGTTCCATTATCATTAATATAGGTATCCTCAACCCATCCCATAAAATGATAGTGTTTCTCATCGCAATATGTATCATCCCCTTTGCTCGCATCACTCACTTCCGGCATCGCGTATGTTCCCACTTGCACAGCTATCACATTATCGTGCATGATATCCAAGAATGAGTCGAATGTACAATTCGGATTACTATTATATGTTATCTTATTCGAACATAACTTATACAATTGTACCGCTTGTTGAGTACCTTCATAACATGCAAAACGAGGGCTTCCTGTATTGTACTGAATGGAGCGTGTAGGGTACGCCACACTGGTAATCGCCGCCGCGCCATCCGATATAGATACCGTCCACGAAGAATTACTCGTTACACTTGTAGCCGTGTGCAAGTTATTGCCACCGGAAGTTAGAGCGAGATATACTTTATCTGTCATGTCATAAAATGCGAACTGACCGGAAGAAGCACCTTCCAATACCAACAGCACATGACTCTCCGCAGGATTAGTCGTATATGATATCTTCGCTCCAATAGACCCGTCAACTCCGTTATACTGAACCGTTCCAGTTTCGTAATATAGTATAACGATATCACCAACTGCTAAGGTTCCGGAACTAATCTTTCCTGCCGAGCAACCTGCTCGCGCCTCAGATAATTGATATACTGCATATAATGTCTCGTTTGCGGAAGGTACATAAGAACTACCGGCAGCATATATTGTCGGGGGAATGATGGTACTTGTTTGCGCACTCGTTTTCTTCCATCCTGCAAATACCCAACCCGCGGTTGAACAATCCGAAGAGGGAGATGCGGATGGTAATGTCAAACTCGCGCCGGGATTTGCCTGTGTGTCACTACTGGTACCACATGTCCCGCTTTGTGCATCGTAAGTAACCGTATATTTGTCGGTATTATAGGTAATAGTGTAAGAAGCGCAATAAATCGAGCTCTCATAACTCTCAATTTGGATGACTATACTCTTTCCGCTTTCGGTCACAAATGAAACATCTTTCGATACATCAACATAACTTGTTGACCAAGCTCCGTACCAATCTGATGTATTGAATTTACTGCCGCTACTTGAAGTACCTATGACATATGTTTTAGTAGTTCCGTTATCTGTTGAATAGTACAAACTTCCAGAGCCTTTGGAAGAATTAGATTTCATATTCAACGTGATATTGGTAACCGCAACTATGCCATAATTCGACAGAGTTAATGTCTGGGTCTCACCTAATGTCATTTGGTTTTTGTCGGTGTAAGTGGCAGCAAAAGTAGCACTTGAACCGGCTGGTGCCGTTCCGCTCGTACTTACAGCACTAGTAGAAGTAATAGTGTACGTCACACTTGTTCCCCACGCATTTGTGGAAATCATTGTTAAAATTGCGAGCATCAGGAGTCCCCTCCTCGACATACTCATTAAGATTTTTTTCGTTTTCATATTATTTTGATTTTTATATTGTTTACTATTTATAATGTACGCGTATTACGCGTTTTTTTGTGAGCATAGACCAACCCAGTGCCTTATATACAAGAATGAACTAGTTAATATTCAACAAACTTCATATCTATAAACGAACCTGCAAAATGAGTTTCTATAAAAGCATCGAAATGTTTCAGCAAGTTTTCTAATTCTTGATTGGGGCAAAAATTGCATTTGGCAAATTCTGTTATAAAATGCGGTGATACATGTATGTAATCAGGCATTTTTTTATTTTTATCTGTTTCCTTAGCTCCTCTGCAAGCATGTAAGATAAGGCATGTTTTTTTATCTTCCTCATTGGTCGTACACGCAACATATGCTGTCGCTAAATCAATTTCCTTTATTAAAATTAAATTTTGAACAACTCTCCACTCTGTAATCGAGTCTGAATGTGGATTAGTCTTGCGCTCTATACTACTCAAGATGTTTTCTAACAACTTGTGAGAGTCTTCTACTAATATGTATGTACTATTATGCATATTATTACAAGTATTATTATTTCTGTTTATTCTACCTTTGCGAACTATGTTTCACAAAAGAACATAATCCTTCTGCTAACATTACCTTACTTCATGTTTCTTACACCAAATGTCTATCTCCTCAAGAAGTTTTCTATATGAGTTTTCCAACGGATACAGTTGATCTTGCTCCATATTCTTCATATTGGGTAGTTCTTTTTTGAAACTCAGAAATGCACTATACAAATCTCTTTCTAAATGTTTGAGTTGTGTTGAAACTACTTTAAAACGATTATCTATTGGAAACAATATTATATGATGCAAAGTAAGTATCAGGTTTGATACATCTATACTAGAAATTTTAGCACGATTGTAGGCCTTGCAAAACTTATCCCATCCCAGTTGATCAAAATTTATAGATTCTACAAATTTTTCATCACTATACCCCATGTTGTGATAAATAGGATAAAAGATATAGTGTTCTGTTTGATTCAAAATACTACCACACATTTTATCTGTTAATACTTGTTTTGCAGTAACGCTTGAGAGTGTCTGTATAATATCATATATGATTTTATCATACCCTAAAAGGTAACTACACTTAGCATGTAATAGCTCATGTGCTATTTTACATGGCTCAATAGGTTCATAGTATCTAATTCTCGCCTTTGTTGGTATTCGATTTACATCTCTTTCGAGTACTTGAAAATCACATTCTTTTTTCGCATCATTACGAACGACGAAATCGATGGAAACATGCTTCTCTATTTCAAATAATAAATTCTTGCATGCATCATCAAGATGTTCTAGTATGTCTTTCTTTTCTTCCATCTTTCTTTTCAGCCCTGTTTACATGCGGGCAACGTGATTTAGTTTATTTTGATATAAGTTTTAGTCTATTCAGTATCCTTTTTGCATGCACTCTCGTTACCATCTCGCGACCATTACGGACGTCACAATAGCGTTCTTGTTTTGTCCTTCTCCGTGTCGGGCACAACTTTATTATTTATTTTTGCTCGTATTTAGTAGTATCTTTTTTTCTTATTTAACGCGTGCAATTGTGAACATGCAAAAAAAAACGGCAACTCTATTGATTAGTAGAATTGCCGTTGTGTATGTTAAAATGTTTAGTAAGCGACTAATAGAAAAGTAGTTCGTGACACGCTTCGTAAACAACCACCACCTTCTCTCCGGATGGTATCGTCTCTATTTTGTATCCAAAATGAAAACCATCAACATAATAGTCTTTATATCCCTTTCGAATCCAAGGCAGATATTTCGTTTGTTTGTGATCTGTGAGCGCATAAATCCCTAATTTCTTCAACTCACTGATAAGACGCTGCTCCTTCTTTAGAACAGTGACCTCATCTAATGTAGGATGTTTCTTGAGATTGAATTCATAGAACTCAACTAAATCCAAGAACACCTCATCCTCAATACGCACCTCCAAGCTCATTATCCTTGAAAATGTTTATGAATAACATTCTTGAGAGCAGAATCCAACTCTTCAATAGTATGAAGGCTTTCCCACTTCTCTTCAGAGATAGTTCCCTGCAGAACCGGCTGTCTTAATGCTGCTTCCATATTCGTCAGTTTTATTGTTTTTTGCAATTTTGCGCTGCAAAATTACTACAAATTTTTGAAATTGCCAAATTTTTTACAACAAATCCGCTAAATATTTACATTTATAAGGATTTTTGTATAAAGTTTGGAGGTTTGCACAACAGTGCGAACGTAAATTCGGCGGGAACCCGCTTGCGGGAGGGCCGAAGTTACAACTATTTCATTCTGACATATGCAAGCGTTTAACGAAAAAAATATCTATTTTTCTCGTCTTTTTTTGCAATTCTACTATTTCAAAGATCTTTTCGTCCTCTTTTTAAGTACCGAACGATAGTACAACACTTTCTTTTCCCCTCACTCGCCCATCATTCACCCGTACGCCGCCACACTTTCATGGCAATCTCATCTTCATCGTATTGTGCTCGACCGATACTTAAAGCCTTGGCGTCTGTATCCCCTCTGTACATTCCATCGATTGTTTTATAATCATTGATGGACACTAACGGCTTGTGCCCTAAATGTTTTGGTGATTCTTCCATCTTCTTCTGCCCTTTTTACATGCGGACAACATGTTTTGTTTCTCTTGATATTAGATTTATTGGTTGTATTCTTTTCCTTTCGGTTTGTAGCTTGTATTTTTTTCTTGCACTTTTCTCTAAAAAAGATACAAGCTATTCATCCCCTCCTTTTGTAATTTTTGTAAAATCCCATAACCCCTTTTTCTGTCCCTGATTTTTTTTCGTACTAATCTCGTTCCAAATACAACATTTCCACAGGATCATCACGGGATCATCTCCCGAGAACCTTCCAATATACAACATTTCATCTCACCCATTTTTACCTTGTCTATTTTTTTTGTTCACTCATCTCTAAAAAATAGACAACCTCTTCTTTTATTTCTTGACATTTTGACATAAAAATCTATTGTTTTGCTTTTCAAAAAGCGGCAATTTGTGTAAAATTCACTTTTCTAAAGTAAAAATATACATAAAAATTTGCTCAATTCAAATATTTGTTGTACTTTTGCGAAAAATTTCGGATAAATCATTGCGAACTTTTTCGTTGCGAACTTTTTCGCACAAGTCAATGGGTAATTGTTAATTTATTATAAATAAGTGAATTATGGCAAATAAATTTTCGTACGGAACACTTGTTCAAGGCGACTTCTTTACAGATCGCAAAGAGGAACTGGCGCGTATCAAGCAACACCTGGATAGCGAGAATCACTTGATTCTCATTAGTCCTCGTCGTTATGGCAAAAGCAGTCTGGTAAAGAAATGTTTGGATGAAATAGGCCGGCCATATGTATGGTTGGATATGCAATATGCCGTCTCTATTGCTTCGTTCACGACACAGTTGCTTAAAGCGACCTTGGCTAAATACCCTATGGAGCGACTTAAACATGAGTTGCGTCATTTCCGCATTCTGCCCACCATTACGATGAATCCTATTACGAATGACTACCAATTCAGTGTGCAACCTTCTGAATCCGCAGACACTACCATGTTGGAAGATGTGCTGGCTTTACTACAGAAGTTAAGTACGCCCAAAGAGAAGTTAGTCGTTGTGCTGGATGAGTTTCAGGAGGTCCGTAACATTGATAAGAATCTGGATAAGAAACTTCGTTCTCTTATGCAACTCCAAAAGGGCTTAAACTACATTTTCATGGGCAGTCAGGAAGGAATGATGCTTGAGATTTTTGAACGTAAGAAATCGCCATTCTATCATTTCGGAGGATTGATGCGTTTGAATAAGATTCCTTATGACGAATTCTATCAGTTTGTGCTTGAGCGGTTACCGGAATACCCCCATAAAGAGGAAATCACACGAGACATTTTGTCGTTCACCACTTGCCATCCGTATTATACGCAACAACTCGCTTTTGAAGTGTCAAACATAATGGAGCGAGAGAGCGAGGTTGAAGATGTGATCCGTCTCGCCATTCAAACCATTCTGCAAGCACATGATTTGGACTATGAACGTTTGTGGGAGAATTTCAACAATACAGACAAGCACACCTTATTGCAACTATCCAAAGGAGAAAAACCTCTCAACAACAAGGAAGTGGCAACAAGTACGACATTCAGTTCTCTCAAACGACTTGTTAAAAGCGGCATAGTTATTCGCACGAAAGAATACCTGATTGAAGATCCTTTCTTCCAAGAGTGGCTGAGAAGCAAACTCTAAGGTTGTTACGAAAATCGTAATAAATTATGCGAAGAGTCTCGTAGTGAACTTTTTCGCAGTCTATATTACAAGCGGTAATCCATCAGCAAGCGGGTTGCCGCATTTTTTTATGTCAAAATGTCAATGTTCATCCTCACTTTTGTTTTAAGTACCGGTGAGAAGTACTTTGTCTTTTTCTATTTTTTCGCCTTTCCTGTTCTGTTTTATAGTGAAAAAAATCACCTGAAAAATGACAAAAAAAGGTGGATTGTTAAAACGGTCGTTTAAACCGACCATCAAAAACGGGGCTGAATTTTTGATAATACGTAAAAATATGTTGAATAATTGCCACTGTTTGTAAACTATCGTGCGTTTCTACGGAAAAACGCAAAATATATTTGCATATATGAAAAATTATTCGTATCTTTGCGCCCAAATCACTATATCTATGCGTATGTACGCGAGGAACGACAAATTGGAAATTAAGGTAAAGAGCGTGTGCGAGTGCATGCACACGCATAGGAAATTCAAGCTTTGCGCATAATAAACGACCGTTTTTTCAGCCCACCCTAAAGGGTGAAGCGTTGAAAAGCAGCCAAAATGGACATAAAATAAGTCGAATAGAGAGTGATTGAGTTGAAAAAGGGAACAAGCACGCAATTATGACGTCCGTAATGCGAATGAGATGCGAACGAGAGTGAGTGCAAAACTAACCAAAAACAACAGAAAAATGTACCCAAAATAAAAATTCAAGTTTTTGCAACAAATATAGCGACCGAAAAGGAATGTTACTAAGACGTCCGTAATGGTCGCGAGATGGTCACGAGAGTGAATGCAAAAAAGAAAGAGAATAGACTAAAACAACATGGAAAGAAATCTAATAACCAAATAAAGTTGCGCCCGACACGGATAAGGGGATGAAAACGAATGAACGAATGAACGAATGAAGGGATGAAAACGATTGAACGAGTGAACGATTAACGATTGAACGAATGAACGGGTGAATGATGGACGAGTGAGGGAAAAAGAAAGTGTAGTACTATCGTTCGGTACTAAAAAAAGGAACGAAAAGATCTTTGACAGATTGAAATGACTGAATAAAAAACTGACACAGGTGTCTGCGCCAGTTTGAGAAATGGTTATTACTGCAAAAGCCAATCGGAGGCAAGAACACAATGGACAGTTTTACCGTCTTGGACAATATCGCGCTTCTCGCCGTAAGCCATCACAAGTGTAAGGTTATTACAGTGTAGTAATTTGCCGGCCTTAAAGAGGTTGCCTACTTCGCGGTTGTACAACTTGGTGCTTGGATCTCGGAAATCATAGGTAACTTGGATAAGTTCCTGCACATGGTGGTTGCGAACGCGAACAAAGTCCACTTCATATTCGCGCACTTTGCGGAGATAGTAGATTTGGTCATCAATAGATGCGCGCCGTTTGAGTTCGATAGCCACGATGTTTTCCAACCGCGGTCCCAGGCTTTCAGTTAGCAACGCTCCCTCGCGCTTGGCAACCATGGCATTATCCATTGCATAATACTTGTTTACGCTGCGGCGCTCAATACTTTTTAGGGAGAAACGTGGTACGCCATATACGAGATAAGCATTCTGGATATATTGCAAGTAATTCTTTGCAGTGTGAGCCGAACTGAGATGATGCTTCTCTTGGATGGAAAAGGATGATTGCTCATTGGTGAACTCATCCAACACTTGGTCAGCAATATTTTTCAGAGTCTCCGCATAGCGGATTTTGTAACGTTTTGCAATATCCTTCTCAACGATAGTTTGCACTAACGAACGCACATAGTCGGTTCGTTCAGCCTCATTGAGGTTGAGCAGTTCCGGAAATCCGCCTTGAAAGAGATACTCGTCAAGAGCACGTTCGCGCAGAGCTATTGCTTTGGTGGAATATGACGCGATATCCACATTGTGACTCTGGCAGTATTCGAGGAAGGAGAAAGGATAGAGTTCAATCTTATGATGACGCCCGGTCAGGTGAGTTGCCAGATCGCCACTGAGCAGGTTGGCATTGCTTCCGGTAATGATGATGTGCATTCCTTGTCGGAGCATTCGGTTAACGAACAACTCCCAGCCTTCGATATTCTGCACCTCGTCAAGAAGCAAGTGTTTAAAATCGCCATTGAGTCGATATAAGGTTTGCAACAGCGGGTCGAAATCATCGCGAGTGAGTTTGCCGAAGCGATCATCGTCAAAGTTGATGTAACCAAATGGAAGTTTACTTTCCACCATCACTTTGGCGCATAGCGTGGACTTACCGCTACGACGCACACCAATCACTACTTGTGCAAGTGGGCTGTTGAGATTTACCGCTTGTTCCTCTTTGCGAGTGATGATAGATTCCCACGGGGTTTTGCGTAGCTCCTCTAACTGGTCGCTTAAGATGCTTAAATAATCGGTTGCCATAGCAATAGACTGCAAAAAAGTGTATAAAAATAATGCTTCGTGGTTCAAAAACCGCGGCAAAGGTACTATAAAAAAATGGAATATGCAAGAAAATGTAAGAATTTTTGATATGAAACTGCATAAAAATGTATATTTTTCAGTTTGCAAAGTGCATAAAATCACAAAGTCAGTCATTTCAATAGGTCAAAAGGACTAAGTGAAAAAAGGACCAAGTGTGCCAACTGTGCCACCGACCGAAGAGCGGGAGATGAGCGGCACAAGACCGAGAAACATAATAAACAATAATAGTTGTGCCCGGCAGGGATGAAGGCGAAAAAGATATAGTACTATCGTTCGGTACTTTAAAAGGGAACGAAAAGATCTTTGACATAGTGATTCCATAAGGAATAATCGAAAAAGTGCAGTTTTCTTGCATTTTGTTGCCGGATTATTTGCATATGTCAGAAATTTTTAGTAACTTTGCAGTGTTTTTAAAACAACTGCAAGAGTATGAAAGGTGAAGACATTTTAGCATTGTTTGAAAGATTTGAACAAGCTGCGACTAAAGTGAATGACATTGAATGTTGGAGTGCGCGTAGTTTGTGTCCGTTATTTGGCTACACTGATTGGCGTAATTTTATCAAAGCAATAGACAAAGCCCAAGAGTCGTGTATTAACGCTGGTGAAGCTGTCTCCGACCATTTCGTTGGCGTCAACAAAATGGTCAGTCTTGGTAGCGGTTCTACTCGTTCAATAGACGATGTGTTGCTTACGCGTTACGCATGTTACTTAATTGCGCAAAACGGTGATCCGCGTAAGCCGGAGATAGCCTTTGCTCAGAATTACTTTGCTGTCCAGACGCGTCGAGCTGAGCTGGTGCAACAACGCATATTGGAGTCGGAACGAGTATTGGCACGCAAGAAACTGCGTGAGACGGAGAGTCGTTTGTCAAAGGTCGTATATGAGCATGGCGTGGATGACAAGGGCTTTGCTATTATGCGTTCTAAAGGGGACTCCGCTTTATTTGGAATGCCGACAAAGGACTTGAAAACTAAGTTTGGTCTGGAGAAACAGAGCAAGCCGTTAGCCGATGTATTGCCGACTATTGGTATTAAGGCGAAAGACTTAGCGGCAGAGATGACGAGCACCAATGTAGAGCAAAAGAACTTACATGGTTTAAACCCTATAACGCGTGAACATGTGGATAATAATATTGCAGTACGCGAGATGTTAAGAAGTAGAGGTATCGAACCATCAAGACTTCAGCCTGCAGAGGATGTGAATAAAGTAGAGCGAAGACTTAAGTCAGAAGAGAAGAAGAGTCTACCCAAGAAGAAATAAGTTTACTCTTCTAATATTATCACTATCAAGCGATTATTCCGAAAGTGAATAGTCGCTTTTTTGTGTATGGAATCATGATGTCAAAAAAGGAGCAGGCTTAGTCCGAAAAGGAACAAGTAGAAGAGGGAAAGAGACCCTACAGAGACGTTCAGGATGCGAATGAGATGCGAATGAGAGTGAGTGCAAAGAGAGTGCAAAAAGTGCAAAGTGTCTCAAGAGTCTCACGGAAAAATAAAAGCGACAAAGCGACAAAGCGACACGGAAAAAATTACTGTAGTACAAAAACAAATAAAACACTTTTGAATGATTGTCTATAGTTTTTATGGTTAATCGAAAACGCGGCAGCTTGGTTGTGGCCAACCGGATGAATTTTACGAGACTCTACTTGTAAGCAAGCTCCCAGATAGACTCTTGTAGGCATCCATCCCGTATGGTGAAAAGACCATCCTGCTGCCTTAAGAAAACAAATAAGAAAACAAGCCGAAAACAATTATTTATTACCAATCATTCAAAAGAAATAAACAGAAAAAAATATTCATCCTCAGTAAAGGGAGAAAGAATAAAAACAGCATGTTCTTATCTCGTAGAACTCGAACGATTATTTCCCTTGGGGGCAAAAAAGGAACAAAATAGTCAAAAAAGGAGCAGGCTGTGGGGCCAAAATCACGGGATATATACAAAGTATATATAAGGTAAGGAAGGATACGTGATTGGTCCGACAATGGACCAACAAGGGACCGAGAATGGAAGAAGATATATAGGTAAATCGAAAACGCGCGGCGCTTGGAGAAAACAGAAAGAAAACGATCGAAAACAATTATAATTATAATCAAAAAAAGTAAAGAAAAATAGATTTATTGATTGGGGTACGGCGTACCATCGAATCTTTATTCAACTGATTCATATTCAAGTAAATTTGACATGACTCACTCGAATAAATCATCCGAATTTGACAAATTCAAAATCAATAAATCTTCAAAAAATCGCTACGCTTCAAAAAATGGCAAAAATAACAAAGCAAATTTGACGCATAACCCCGATGAAATAATGTAAATACCAGGGAAACGGATGCTAAATGGAAGGGAAATGGAAGTGAAGTTGTTCCTTTTGATGGGAAAATGAGGAGGAAAAGGAACAAGCTATAGAAAAAGGAACAAGTGGGGGAACAAGTCAAAGAAGGACTAAGTGAAAAAAGGACCAAGTGGAAGGAAAATGACCTCGGGAAAAGACAGACAACGGAAGCAAAATGGAAGCCAAATGGATGCAGAGTGAATGCTGAACGGATAGTATAAGTATAAGAAGTAAATTGAAAAAAGGAACAGGCTGAGTAAAAATACAAGATATATTAGAATATAAAGACAGGCTATAGGGCATTGAGTTAGCTTGTGCTCACAAAAAATATAGTGCTGCTGTGAGGCACTTGAAATAAGTTACAGAACGATCATTGACATGCTGATTTGCTTATAAAAGGAGGAAAAACGAAAATTTTTCTTGCTATTTACTTGCATATGTCAGATTTTTTTTGTAACTTTGCAGCATAATTTGAAAGATTATGGCTGAGCAAAACGAAATCAAATTATTTGACGGCAAGCAAGTCCGTTATGTCTGGGATGAGGAGCAAGAGAAATACTTCTTCTCGGTAGTGGATGTCATCCGAGTGTTAACTGACAGCGTTGATCCTCGCAAGTATTGGAGTGTGTTAAAGACCCGTCTCAAACAAGAGGGAAGTGAGATGGCTACAAATTGTAGTCAACTGAAACTACCCGCCTCGGATGGTAAGAATTATCTTACAGATGTGGCTGATACAGAGCAGGTGTTCCGATTGATACAATCAATCCCAAGCAAGAAAGCGGAGCCGTTTAAGTTATGGCTTGCGGCATTGGGGCAAGAGCGAATGAACCAATTGCAAGATCCGGAACTGAGTATTGAGCAAGCTATTAAGGATTATCGTCGTTTAGGTTATTCGGAGGAGTGGATTAACCAACGCATCAAGACCATCGAGATACGCAAAGGATTGACGGACGAATGGCAGCGCGGAGGGATGAAAGAGGAACATGACTACGCCATCTTGACGGATATCATCTCGCGAGCATGGAGCGGAATGTCCACGCGCGAGTATAAGAAGTATAAAGGTTTGCGCAAAGAGAGCCTCCGAGACAATATGACGAATGTGGAGTTGATGCTCAATGGCTTGGCGGAAGCTGCTGCAACGGAATTGAGTAAACGAGAGAACCCGAAAGGTTTTGCGCAGAACGCCCATGTGGCGCAGCGCGGAGGAGAGGTGGCGCATGTAGCTCGTGAGCGATTGGAACAGGAGTTGGGCGATACGGTTATTTCCGACAAACGCGCCGTTAACTTCACCAACCCACCCGAGGAACTGCCATTCAATGATGCGGAGGAAGTGAAGGAATAACGCAAGAACACCATCCTTTTATAAGCAACAATGTCGAAAGATGTTGTTGCTTTTTGTATGCAAATCAGTATGGGTCAAAAAAGGAGCAGGCTGTGGGGCCAAAATCACGGGATATATACAAAGTATATATAAGGTAAGGAAGGATACGTGATTGGTCCGAGAATGGTCCGACAATGGTCCGACATTACACCGAGAATGGAGGCTAAACGGAAATGAGATAAGATAGTTCGGCTGTGAGAACTATAAAAATGCAGAAGTGACCTTTGAAATTGTTGTTGATATTAAGCTAAATCTGCTCCTCCAAATCGTTAGGAGCGATAACGATGTAATCTGTCTTTGGATACGAGAAATCGCAGACAAGACTTTATTGATATATTAATATGCTTGTAATAATAAGAGCGAGAGCTCAGTTAATTTTAAATAAATAAATTATAATATATGAGTAAAATACCGTTGTTTAACCCGTCGAGTCCTAAGCAAGTGACAAATCATTTTGATTTTAGTCATGCTACGATTAATATAAGCTCGACAAATATTCAAAGAAAAAGTAATGAAGATTTAAGTTTAGTGTCCTCCGCAAGCCAAGGCGCTATGACGGAGAAGACCCATTCTTGGAATTGGGTAAAAATAGTAGAAATAATTGTAGCGATACTAGGAGCCGTACAAGCTCTTATCACAATCGTTCCACATTTGTTTGCTTTACTATGTTAAACGATAACTTCACTTAATATCTGTGTTTTGAACACGAAACAACAATTCACCCTTTGAGGGAAACTCTCCCGCAAGAGCAGAGGGATAGTTTAGGTCTTTAAGTATAAAAGTAATAGTGATATTTACTATAAAAGTGACGCCAACACGGTAAAAAAATGGCAGAAAGAGTTATGGAAAAAGAAAAGGAGATGCCGAATTATTGGCAACATAGGATCAAAGGAGGATGGTATGCATTACCGTTATCAACACCATTATTGTTTAAGCATCAAATATTATCCATAGGCTGGTCTGATATTAACGATGCTACTTTCCTTGAGAACTTGAAGAGTGTTCGTGCGTGGTCAAAGTTTGAAGAACAATTGTTCTCTGTGTATAAGGAGTTAAGACCTAATAGATATAGTTTATGGAGGTATCTGCAAGAAATGAAGTCTAGAGATATAGTGGTTGTTCCTACTCCAGGTGAGTTTAGTATATACCGCATTGTTGATGATATTATTATGACGAGCGAAGAACTGCCGAAAAACATTTTGGTTGATTGGTGGAATCGTCCAGTTAAACAGGAAGAAGGCTATCTAATTAATGCAGATGGCAATCAGGTTGATTTGGGGTACTTCCGCAAGGTAGAGCCAATTATTGAGCATATTGGTCGAGATAAGTGTGATTGGCGCTTATACAATAAGATGAGAGCGCATCAGACTAATATCAACATTAATGATGTTGCGACATCAGTAGTTAATGTAATTAAAGAAAATATATGCCAGAGATGAGATTAGAGAGAATATTTTGGCCGGTAGGACACGGAGCTTTCTATACAGAACGCTTCTATAACCACGAGGATAATAATATCTTTACGGTCATCTATGACTGTGGAAGCGGACGACGTTTTGGAAAAACTCCTAATGGTGCAGACGATGCAAGTCCGAAGAGCGTACAACAGTTGATAGAAGGTTTCCTGCCAGTAAAAAAGGCTCCTAATGGTGATATTGTGAAAGATATCGATATCGCTTTTATATCTCACCTGCATGTTGACCATATTAATGGGTTGCCAACTTTATTGCCGCGCATAAAGAACCTTGTTTTGCCACATTTGTCTGATTGCAAATTGCTTGATGCTTTCTTGTACAACGCTATACCTGCGGACATTAGAAATGGAGAGATTTCCTCTAATGAAATAAGTGACGACAGTAGAGCGGATGTGGAAAGTGAGGTTCAGTCGTTTATTTTGAACTTAGCACGAGGAGAAGTGCAGAACACAACGCAAGTTATCCCTAATGATAATGAACAACCAGAAGATTCAGTTGAGTTAGAGAGATTGCAAGGAGAAATCAAAAGCGGTTCGGCAATCCGCATACCATTGTCTCTAAAACATAACGCATTTTGGATATATAAGCCTGTTGATGTGGATGTGTGTCCTGCTGACATACGAAAATCTATTATTGCTGCGCTTCAACCATATGTGACTATTGGCAACATCGTAGATGCTACAGGGAAGATTGATTGGAGTAAAATTGTAGAAGCTGTTAGGAATGCTGGCCTGAAGAAAGTAATCACAATCTATGAAACGGTTTTCGGGATAAAGGTCTCATCTCAGCACAATAATTATTCGATGCCAGTATATTCCGGTCCTGAAGATTCATTCATGATTCCCAATGCTATAGGATATGTGGATTTCCATATGGATGCATTAGATGCGCATGGGCATATACATTGTTGGTGCGACGTCTATCCACATTCTCTTTGTAGAAAACAAATACCTCTTGGAGTTAGATGTAAGTTGCTTTCTTGTTTGTATTTAGGGGACTTTATTGCAAGTGACGACAAAAAATATCAACAGTTACGAAAAATCTTGGGAGAGTATTATAATCGAGTAGGCATACAACAAGTTCCTCACCATTTCTCTATCGCAAATCATCGTGCAGAATTATACCGAGGTCCTCTATTTGCATTTGGGAATATTAGTAATGGCCATGATAGAAGTTTTAAAGGGGAGGTGGTTGATGATATTGTAAGGTTTGGCTGCAATCCGCTCATTATCACAAAGAATATTCCTACAATGGTAAACTTTGAGTATCGCTTCAATGTTTATTAAGTAGAATCGGAGTATAATAGTATATAAGGAATAAATATAAGATACCATGAAAAATATGAAGAAAGAGAAGAACTGTCCTGCATCAAAGGACATACAACAACTCGAGAAGCGCATACAACAACTCGAAGAATGGGATAATAAGATTAAACAATCACAAATACCGAATAATCTACAAAAAATGCTTATTTTATCCTTAACAACCATTTGCGGGTATGAGTCTAGAAAGTACAACTCTGTTGTCAAACAAATCAATGGCGTACCAGCGGGTGTAATGGTGATGCAAAATAACCTTATAGGAACGCAAAAAACAGTTGATAACACTAAAATTATATGTAATCAATATATTAAAATTATAGACGGCTTAGTTAAGTACACAAAAAGAAGAATAAATAAATTAAAAAGGGACGCAAAAACCCAACAAAAGTAATGATAATCTCTTTTGCGCGCGCATGAAAAACAATAATATACAATATGTATTAAAAATATTGTGCTACTATTAGGCACTCTAAACAAATAATAGAACGAACATTGACATACTGAAATAAACTATATAAATGTAGTTAAAACCTTGGGCTTTGAAAATCACGGGATATATACATAGTATATATAAGGGGTGGCATGATAGCATCCGACACCGAGATGCCCCCTGCATGACTCACAGACGACCAACAGAACGACAGCAAAAATGTTGCGAGGTTATGAAAAAATGGGTCACAAAAAACGAACCATTAATTTGACCAAGTGCGGTACAACAGGAAGTAGCATACGCAGAATATGTCGTTGTAGAATAAGAATAAGTGATGCTTATTGATGAAAAACGACATTGAGCGTCATTAGAGAATGTAACCTCTGAAGTTGCTGATCCCGTAAATACATTTGTGTTAGTTGTCGTATTATCTCCGGAAGCAGTCAGACCAGATACGGACAGAGTTCCTCCATTACTACTAGAAGATGAACTTCGAACGACTTCCACTCTGGTTATAGTTGCACTACTTGGCGTTATTGAGAATGTACTATTTTTATACATCCTCACTACTGTACCATCATAATATGGCCAGTTACTTGCGGAACCTTTCGAGAATTTTAAATTTACTTTCCCTGCGGTATAGCCTTCCGCGTTCACAATTGAACCAGCTTCCGAATCAGAGCCAGTAGTGAATTGGTAATCAGCTGTATTCTCGCCACTGAACACTTTCGTTGCGTTACTCGAGCCACTTCCGCTCGCCGTAGCAAATACTGCATAGAAGGTTTGCGAGGCTGCTAATGTAACATCAGCGCCTTTTTCGTAGTAGTTACTTGATGGTTTTGTATTGGTCTCTGCAACTTCTACGGTACTCCAGCCGACTAGTTCTTTCGTTCCACAACTGGCACTTGTGCTTGTTGGCAATGTGTAAGTATCTCCGACATAGTATGTTGTTGCATCCGTAGTAGTCGCACCGGCTTCAGATAGTGTAATTGATGCTTTTGGTACTGCCGTAAATGTTGCAGTTATAGTAGCATTAGCCGTTCCCATAGTTACCGTTGTCGGGTTTGTCGTGGTACTGGACAAACTTGCCCCCGTTCCACTTATGCTCCAACTTGTAAAGGTGTAATGAGTTGCAGGCGTCGCAGTTGCGGTAGCAGTTGAACCTTCCATAACACTCGTAGCACTCAGCTCTACAGAACCACTTGCTGCCGGCGCTACTGCAGACGACAGCGTGTGAGAAGCGGCAGCAGCAACAACCGTAAACCCTTTACAATAAAAGCGCTTTGAATTAGTAGTACTTTCAATCTTAACACTTTTTATCGTCTTGGTCGAAGTTAATGTGATGTCGTGGTCGGTAGCTGATGTTGGCGCTGTATAAGTATCTTCCGTTGTGGAATCGTCTGTATATGTAACAGTGGTCTTCACTCCAACAGAAGTGTCTGATCCATACCTGAGGACATCCTTTATCGTAATCTTTGACGCCTTTATTTGACCGATATAAGTCCCAGAACTTGTTAATGTAACAGTGATAGAGCCAGTGCCTCCACTTTTACCAAAACGAAGTCCGTTGGTCTCTATATAAGTATTGCCGCCTCGGGTCGCATCTGAAACATAATCACCTCCGGATGCAATTACTGTAGAACCAGATGTTGCAAACCCAATAGTGTAATCCGCCCACGCGTGTGGTACAGCGAATAGAATTAGTAAAATGATGGTAACCAACCATCGAGCTTTGGTGAAAAATGATTTTGTCATATTATGTAATATTTTGATTTTATGCATTTTATAAACATGTTATCGGAGGCAAGTCCTAGTAAAGTCGTAGTAAACACGGAGGCAAGTCCTAGTAAAGTCGTAGTAAACACGGAGGCAAGTCGGACTAAACCTTACTTAACTTTTATCCCACGCGGTTAGGGGACTCACCGCTCGCATTGCGAGAAGCAAGTCCTACAAATAGGAAATATGTTTAATGCTTTATGCATTGTTAATTATAGTTTTGCGCTTACGCGCGTTAATATATATTGTTATGGTTCAAAGAACCGAAATATCAAATTATGTTTGGTGTTGTCCGCTCTGCGGATGACGCCCCATTCGTCGTGTCCTATTGAAATAAACTTAAAATATCATACATTATGAACAACAAATTTTTCACTCGAGTCTTGTGGTTACTAATACCATTACTCACATTGTTTAACCTCTCCGCATGGGCGGATAGTGGGTCAATCACATCCTTTACCTCAACAAGCGGAAATATTGTGGCAGGAAAGATTACATTTAGTACAGGTAAAGGAGATAGCTCCAATTCTCCAACCACATCATCAAATCAGTTGAAACTATTCCGCGGAGGCAGTACTGAAAAAGATGGTAACTTTGTTACGGTTACCGCAGCCGATGGATATGAAATAACTGCTATAAAATTCTATTTTAGTTCTTTAAAATATAAGTATTTCATTGATGGAGGTTCTGCAACAACTGTAACAGCAGCTAACTTAGACCTATCTGGTTTGACTGCAACTTCTGTAAAATTGCAAAACAGAAGTACGTCACAAATGTACGTTACTCAAATAGATGTAACTTATCAATCAACAGCATCTTGTTCATCGGAAGTAGCTGTAACTAAAGGCTCTCAAACGAATGGAACTTATGATTTGAGCGGTACTACTGTCTGTGCAGATGTCCCGGGAGGAGAAATATCGGCTACGAACATCAGTCCTGCTGCATGCTATGAGTTTGCAAGTATAACTGCCACTAATGGAACGCCTGATAATGTGAACAAAAAGGTGACTGGTATTACCGCTGCGACTACAATTACTGTTAATTTCCAAAAGAAAACTGTCAATACATATGTAGACGAAATTCAAGACAATGGAGAGGAAGAGTTGTGTGATACGCACTCAGCTCCAACTTTGACCGATAAAACTCCCGCTACAAGTGGTACATGTGCCCAACAACACTGGCACTTTGCAGGTTGGACAACTGCTGCTTACAAAGCAAGTCCGGAGGGGCACATCACGCCAGCAGGAACTTCTATGACAGCAAACGGGACTACTTATTATGCCGTTTGGTCTAAAGGTGTCGCAGGCACAAGTTTTGATGGTTCAACAGAAGGAGATTATCTTATCTATGCTACTGTTAGTGGAACAAATTACTACGCCACTAATACTATTTCAAGTAGTACTCTCACAACAACTACTAACACCGCGTCGGCACAAGTGTATACTTTTACAAAAACCGGCTCTAATTGGTACATAACATACACAAGCGGAGGTAACACTTATTATTTAACAGCACCTAATAGTAACTCTGGTAATATAAGTGCATTTTCGACAACAGCGTGTGATTGGAAAATAGCGGCAGATGGTACTTATGGTACTTGGCACATTTATTCACGCAGTCCTAACGGAAGCGGAACTAATACATATTCATACCGCGGATTAATCTATAGAGTTGCTGCCTCTGGTTTTAAAAATTACACGACTGGCAATTTGGATGGTAGCGATTATTTTGATTGTGAAATAGGGTCTCCTACAGTATACTCTGATTACATCTGTACCTGCTGTACTCCACTTGGTTCAATAAATGGTTCGTTTACTTCGAGCAACTTGAGCCAGACTAACGGGGTTTTAACGGCAACATTGCCTTCAGCAAGTAAAAATGCTAATGCGACTTCATATCGCTTTACCTTATATAATAATAGTGATGTGGAGATTACACATACGGATGTAGCAAGTGGCGGCGGTGATGTTTCTACCACATTTAGTAGTCCCACTGTGAGTGCCGGAACCACCTACAAAGTAAGCGTAACGCCTTTGGTGTCGCCACAAGGAAGTTTCTGTTCTACTACCGGTACGGAGAGCGACAAGTCCTCCATCACCATGCATTATACAGTCACTTTAGCTGTTAATACTGCCGGATATGGATCAATATCTCCATCTTCAACACTTTATGTTGCGAGCGGGACAAGCATTTCTGCAAGCACTAACACGCTTTCTGTAGGGGCAACCAATATAACGGCCACTTATACGCCGCAAACGGAGGAATATACTTATGGTTTTACTAATTGGACTTGGTCACCAAGCGGCGCAACAATAACGGCAAACACCACCGCAACCGCTAACTTTAGCCGTTCAACAAGAACTTATAATGTAACAACTACGGGAATAACCCATGCAACGGCATCTCCTGCCATACCTGCTACTGTAGCTTATGGAGGAAGCATCTCGACAACGATAACGGCTGATGCCAATTACACCCTGCCATCTGCCATAACGGTAACGGGTGCAACACTTGATAACTGGAATAGCAGCACCGGTGCTCTTTCTATAACCGAGGTAACCGGCGATGTGAGCATTACGATTACTGCCACAACAGCCATGAAACGTATTTACATGAATACGGATGGTACAGCGGCCGGTAAATGGGGAGCAGATAGCCCGAAATTCTTTATTCACTCATGGGGCTCATCCGATTATGATGTTGAAATGGTGGCTCAACCTTGTGCAAGCAATGTGTTCTATGCCGATATCCCGGAAGCCAACACCAATTTATTATTTACAAGACAAGACCCATCTGCGGGGAGTAGTATTATATACAAAGATAACACAGGAAACTGGGGTCAATCGGTAAATATTACCATTAGCACAAACAATTATTTCACTTTCAACGGCAACTGGAATGTTGAGTCTTCTGGTAAATCCGGTTTCAACGCAGGTACTTATACGCCTGACATGAAGACGATATATCTGTCCTTCTGTGCAGCTTGGTTAGAAAACAACCCCTTGTTCGGGTTGTATGATGTGACTCACTCGACATGGATGACTACTTTTGCAGAAGTCGGTACAGGATGTTATGCCGGTTACTATATCGCCCAAGTACCATCCTGTGCGACTACCGTGCTTATCGGTCGTTTCAAACCCGGTACACCTGCGCCTTTCGGTTGGAGCGGTGATAACTGGTGGGGACAATCCGTGGACTTCAGCATCGGTGCGGATACCTATGACATGATAACCATAGAAGGCTGGGGTGATACAGGCGAAGCAAAAGACAAAGGCTATGGCACATTAGGAACTTTTGCGCTAACCCAATACACCGTCAGCTTTGCCGGAAATGGTGGTTCCGGCTCGATGAGTAGTTTGACGAACAAAGACTGCGGTTCAGATGTTACGTTGCCAAACGTTGGTTTTACAAAAACCGGTTATGACTTTGACGGCTGGCATGCTGATGTGGATGTGAAAGTAGGTGGTGCGACCATACCAACCGGAAGCACAATCGCAAACCAAGCCACCATACAAGACATCCGCTCAAATGTGGCACTCACAGCACAATGGGTTGCCAAGGAATATACCATTACATTGGACCGTGAAGGAGCATCTACCGGTTCGGTGAGTGTGACGATGACATATAACTCCAGCAGTCACACAGCTATTACCGCTCCCACCAAGACCGGATATAATTTCGGTGGATGGTATTCTGGCGATAACGGAACGGGTTCACAGGTAATGAATGCCAGCGGTGTACTACAGGCAAACGTAGATGGTTACACCGGTGCAGGCGGTGTTTGGACAAGAACGACCACGCCGACCACCTTGTATGCGAAGTGGATTGCTAAAGAATATACGATTACTTTAGACCGCGAAGGTGCATCAACAGGCGCAGAAAGCGTAACAGCGACTTATGATGCAGGCACATTATCCGTTTGGAGCGCACCGAGCAAGACCGGTTACACATTCGGAGGTTACTGGAGCGGCGACAATGGAACAGGTACTCTGGTAATCAGTACAACCGGTGTATTGCAGAACAGCGTGACTATCAGCGCCGTTGCATGGACAGACGGTAGCGGACATTGGGTTAAAGACGGCGGAGCTACAGTTTATGCCAAGTGGACTGCAAACGTATATAATATCACGTATAAAGACCAAGGCAATGTGGCTTATTCAGGAAATGCCACGGCTGGTGTTCCGACGGGTGCACCCACGACGCATACTTATGGAAGCGCAACGGCTTTGGTTAACGGTGTGAAGGATGGTTATCGGTTCGACGGATGGTTTAACGATGAATCTTGTACGGTTAGTGCAGGTTCGTCTATCGGCGCAACGGCTAAGACAGCAGACTTCACGTTGTACGCTAAATGGACGCAAGTTTATACGGTAACATGGAGTGTGAACGGAGATACGTGGGAGAGCGGTGTTGTAGAAGGTAACACCCATGTGCCCGGCGGCTCCAAGGTAAGCGCACTGCCGACAGCGCCGACGAGCAGCGATTGCGATGATGCAAAAGAATTTGTCGGCTGGCGTGCAACGGCGATTGATGGCACTAGCGCAAGCAATCCAGGAAGTATATTCACGACTCAAGCCGGTTCGCCGACTATCAGCGCCAACACAACATTCTATGCAGTATTTGCGGATGTGAGCGGAGGTGATGAGATAGAGTTTAAATTGCCCTTTGATAATAAAGCCGAATGTGGAGTTAATAATTATACGTCATCGTGGGTAGCTGAAATCGATGATTATTCATGGACGATTTCAAATTTCAACAATAACAATTTTTCTTCTGGATGGACTTCGGATATCCGATGCGGAAGAAATGGTTATGCATCTATTGCCTCAATCACAACAGACGCTGCAATCAGTTTTCGTGTAGATTCGGTTTATATAAATCTTACAGCCACAAACGATAGTTATATAAATTCAGCCAAGTTACAAATATCTTCGTCATCAGGTATCAGTACCCCTGATGAAATCAATATACCAGTTAATACAACTGGAGTAAAAGGTCTCAAAATAACTAGTCCCGCAAAAGACAAGTACTATAGAGTTATTTTTGATTGTAAAAGTTATACTTCAAATGGATTCGTACGAATTGGATCCATAGTGTATAAACAAAAACTGGATACTGCTAACTACGTAACTACTTGTTCGTCTTGTGATGCGGATGCAACGTATACGAATACCACTCCGACGGTGAGCAGTATTGATTGTACGGGTGCTACGCTGACGATGGAAGACGGTTTGGCTACAGTAGGTGCTGACGGTTGCCACGTAAGCGATTATGGATTTGTAATCGGTACATCGGATAATCCTGCTGTCGGTGGCGTAGGTGTGACGAAGTTGCAAGTCGGCACTTCCGACCCGACCATCGGAGAAGATTTCTCGTATGACGCGACCGGCTTGACGAAGGGTACACATTATTATATCCGCGCGTACGCGACGAACCGGCACGGAACGGCGTATAGTACATCGACGAACTTCTGGACCAAGAACGTCAGCAGCATTGCCATCACTACTGCTCCGACGAAGACGAACTATTTGGTTGGTGAGACGTTCGACGCGACAGGAATGGTGGTAACGGCTACTATGGCAAGCGGTGCAACGGAAAATGTGACAAGCGATGTGACCTATTCGAGTTCCGCATTGACAGCAGGGGCGAACCAAGACTTCGCAATCAATTACACGCTTTGCGAAACCGACAAGTCCGTTAACCAAAAGATCAATGTGTATACGCTGACCGTGACGGAAGGCACGAACCCGAGTTACGGAACAGCAAGCGGTTCGGTTAATATCGTAAGCATCACCGGTCTGGGTGAGCACAAGACCTATACGGTAACCGTAACCAGCAGTAACGCAACAGCTGTAGATAACGGCGACAACACATGGACCATCACCAATCCGACGGGTAACGTGGCGGTGCGCGTGGATTATGCAGAGGCGGCACAAGTGAAGGTTTACTACAAGGTTGACGGTGTAACGGTAACCGGTTTGACGCAAGATGTATATCAAAGCGAGACGACTACGCTGCCGACGGCAAGTGAGTTGGCGACCGCGATGGCGGCACAGAGTATGGATATTCCGGATGATGACTATCCGAACTTCTACGGTTGGAGCGAGACTGAGTTCCCCGCCCAAACAGCAGAGCCGACTATTGTCACCGGCACACCGGTTATCAGTGCCGAGAAGATATACTATGCGGTATATACGAACTTGAATAAGATTACTATAGTCCCGTCTGATTTTAATACCTCTTACCCGAGTTCCGGTTCGTCAGATGGCACCAAAACATTCGGCGGCAAAAGTTTCGGCTGGAACTATCTGTTAAATGGTAATGTTAGTAAAACTAATCTGCCTCTGCAATTTAAGAAAAACGCTACAGAATACGGTCGACTATACAATACAGATCCGTTGAGTTATATACTCCGCGTAGAAATAGGATACTACAATACTGATTCATACGTACCGGTATATGTGGCATCGGGCGCAGGAACGATATCGGGTGACGCACTTACTCCGGCTTCCCGTAGCAGCTCTGATCCTTATATATATACCTTCCCTGCAAGCACTTCGTATTTCTATATAAAGGGAGATAACAGTACAGTATACAAGATCAGGTCCGTTGATATCTACTACAGTCCTGCTACGGTTTATTACATGACGCAGTTCTGCACAAATAGGGTAACACTGACGCAGAATAATCCAGAGCACGGAACAGTTGAGTTCGGCCGGTCTGTGTTGGCTACTTGCGGTAGTGATAAGAATGTATCGCTGACTATCACTCCGGATGTGGGTTATCAACTGACAGGTTGGACAGTAAACACTGCAAGCGGTTACGCTGATGCGAAGACAACTAATCCGGCTGTGGCGACGAACAATAACAGTAGTGCGGCACAGAATATCACATTGACATTTGCACAAGATGCCAATAAGGATTATGACGTAACGGCTACGTTTGGCCTGATGACGGTTAGTAGTTGGGCATGGACACTTAATAGCGCTGCTATTGCTGATCCTTTGAACCTGTACGTAGGACAAAGTGCACGTCTGGATGTAGCTTATACTCCAGCCGGCGTAGATGCAAGCAAGAAGACATACACGCGCACGAAGGTGGATGCATATATCAATTGGGTAGGTGCAGCACAAGCAACCTATTCGACCATCAGCGGTAAGGCTTCGACGGGCGAGAACACTACCGCAGTAACCTTCACGCACGCGGACGGTCCGACCACTACCGTAAATGTCAAAGTGCTGCCGCTGCCTTTGGTTCATTTTGCAGACATCGTACACAATGTATCCTTCGATGATGTGGTGGCTACCTTGTCAGATAACACATTGTCGCCGACAAAGTCGACTCCGACGCATGCGGACTTTGATGGTTCGACATTGAATTCGTGTGAGGAACAGCACTTACACCTCGTCGGTTGGATACGAGAAGACTGGCCGGCATTAGTGACCTATTTGGAGGGCGGAGTTCAGCCGACCACCTCTGAAATCACAGGTGCAGGCAATGACGGTTCCGGCAATGCGTACTTCTTCGCGCCGGGTGCGTCTATCAATACAGAGACATTTAACGGAGTTACATTCTATGCCGTTTGGGCGAAAGTGGAATGATATTCGAAAGAATATTTATGATTTCAAATTTCAAATTTATGATTTAGAAAGGAAAGAGTTATGAAAACGAATATCATTGCAAATAATACAGTAATCAATTCGATTATGAAAGCATATTTAAAATATATCTGCGCGGTACTATTAATAATAGGAACGAGCGCGCACGCGTGGGGATCGGGTATCTATTTGGAGTACAATAGTACCAAGTATTATACCGGTAGTACGATAACCCTCACTTTGAATGAAGTGACGTTGCCTTCGCATGGATCACCCTCTTTTAGAGTGGGTAATGATGCCGGTTGGACGCAAGATACGTATTATCGTTATGGAATTATTACGTCATCCTTGTCCGGTAGTGGTGTGTCTTTCTTGTTGGGATCCTATACGCCAAGCGCAGGTGTGGCAGTAGATCCAGATGATAATGAGATGAGTTACTATACGTATAATGCCAGTGCGCAATACTGGTACGCGGATTTTCAATTAGGCTACTATTTTGATGCTGCCGGTACAAATAATATCACGTTGACTGTAACAGAAAAGGATCAGGCTGATGGTACAACGGTATTGCAATCCGCCACATTCACCATTCGGTTCGTGGTGAACTTTACGGGTTATACCATTACGTATAACTTAACCGGTTTGGAGCACGCGAATGCTTATAACCCGACATCGACATCCGGTGAATTCCATGCTTCGTTTGACTTGGCGGAAAATTACTCAACACCAATTACAGGTACCTATTCGGATGGGTTTGTCACCAATGAACCTATTACGATTGGTACCAGTGGTGATTGCTACTATAATTTAGGCGATTTGTATTACAACTCGACACCCACAGGCAATGTGACCATCAATCTGACGGCTACGCTTGATTGTACGCCGTTAGCGGCTCCGACGGGTTTAACACTGAGTGAGAACCATCCCGTAGATGTCGATCCTGTTCACGGGCGTACACGGTTTGGATGGAATAGTGTCGCCAATGCCAGTGGATATAAGGTAACAGTATCGAATGGAGTAACAACTGCTTCGGTAACAACGGCTGCGGACAGATATTATTATATCACTACGTTCCCGGCAGGCAATTATACATGGTCGGTTAGTGCCATTGGTGATGGTAGTACTTATTGTGAGGTGAATGAAGCAACAGCAGGTTCGTCCTTCTGTGTAGGTGCAGATTTATCGGCGGTTACTCCTTCCAACTTAGAAGCATCGTCTATCACGAATACCACAGCGACTATCTCATGGGATGCAGTGGCGAATGCAGCGGGTTATGAGTTATTGATAGTGGATGAAGATGAAACAACAATAGATGATTATTCAGGAAGCAGTACTTCATGGGACGTTACGGGTTTGACAGCTGGGACGACTTATACGATCTGGTGGCAGGCTGTTAATAGTTGTGACGACAGCTATAATAGCAATATTGACAAAAGTATATCATTTACCACGACCAACAACCACACGGTTTCGTTTAATGCAAATGGCGGAACCGGTAGTATGGATGCTGTAGTACGCACACATGGAACTACGTACGACTTGCCGGCTTGTACATTTATGGCACCAAGCGGCAAAGTATTCAAGTGCTGGGCAGAAGGTAGCGCAGGGGGAACAGAGCGCGCTGTCGGATACACGCACACCGTGAATGCGGATATTACATTCTATGCCAAATGGCGTGATGCCGTGATTTCGGACTACGTATTCAGTTGTGCAAGTTTGACATTAGAGGCACATCCTGAAACGGCAGATGCACCGATATTTATTACTTCGGTCGCAAATAAAAAAGTCCGTTCACAAGGTTATATCACGATTACCGGTAATGGTTTGACACCGAGTACGGCGTTGACTTTCCCAGGCTTAAATAGCAAGTTTGAGGTATTGACCAGCACCGGCGGAACAATTTCTACGGATGCCAGTGGTGCAATAAATGTAAATGCATATATCTTCTACACCCCGGATGCGGGAGATACTGAAGACGGCTTGGACAAGATGGCTGGCCTTTCTGTCAGCGTAGGCGGCACGAAGCCGAAACAAGTTACGCTGATACATGGAATCATTGGCCGTCACCTGCCGACTGCCGGTTACGTGATTGCAGGAAAGAAGGACAATAAGTGGTATGCGTTGCCATCCAACATGGCATCGACGACCAATCCAAAGCCATCGGAGATTGCGGTAGATGATCTGAATAATCCAACTATAGCCTACACGGCAGCAAGCAATATTTATGGATTGGAAGGACCGACCACAAGCGGTGCTGGCAACAACTTAGCAAGTGGAAATAGTCAGTACGTTCGATTGACGATGAGTATTGATGATGGTACTGGTGACCCACACGCAGCACCGTTGTTCGGTTCTGCAACGGGAACACGAACTATCGGTAAGAGTGGTAACTCCCAAGCATCCAGCCATTTGAGTGCAGGTTGGTGGTGGGAATTGAAACAAACGAACACCAGTATTACCAATCCGCAGGATGCTAAATATACTATAAAATGTGCGAATAACACCAGCTCGTTGAGTTTGCGTGACAATGCAGGAAATCCAGATTGGGGATTATTTGCCAGTGGTGTTGAGGAATTGCGTCTTATTCCTGCAAGTGATATTCCGTACACAGAGGCGTACTTCGTTGAATGGGGTCAGCATGGCGGTGTGATTGAAGTGGATGCAGAAGGAATTGATGCTACGTCAGTAACCGCGCACCTCGGTGCAAACAGCGCCACTACAACGCTCAGCCAGACGCAGACGAGCGTCAAGAACCGCGCATCCAAATACAACTACACGGTGAACTTCGGCGGAAGCATTGACTTTGCCGCCGCTGCCAGCAATGGCGCATTGCTCACCTTGGAATGGAAGAACGGCGAGACCGTTAAGGCTATCACCAGCATTGTTGTACCGAAGATTATTGCAGCAAGCGCTACGATGAGTTCAATTGCATCCGGTGATGCCGCATGGAGTTCGGCAGAAGTACATGTATTGCCAGGTGTAACACTGACAGCCAATGCCGGAGATTTTGGTGGTGATTATGCGGTAACCATTAACCATTTGGAAATTTATCCGGGAGCGACGGTGGTTGTGACCAAGGGTTCGCAAGCAAGTGGTACCTTAAAAGTGAAAACACTGGTTCTGCGCAATGGTTGGACACGTGCCGGAGCGAAGAGATATGACGTAGCACGGTTGTATATCACTCCGACGACAGCAAGCTTAGCTAAGAGTGCAGTTGGAGATATTTGGTATGCCGATTGGTATATTGATTACGACCAGTACTATCCGATTTCAGTGCCTTGGGATGTGACGATTGCGAATATTACTTATCGCTATTGTTCTGTTGAGCCTTCCGTAGGACCGGAAGCGAATATCCGTCTGCGTTATTACGACGGAGCAAGCCGTGCCTCAGGAGGTGCAGTAGGTACCAACTGGAAGCTTTATGGCGCTGCGGGTGCGGAGAGTGTTCCGACTAAGTTGGAGCCATCGAAGGGTTATGCACTAATCGCCAAACGTCCTACAGGCAAGGCGTTCTCTATCTTACGTATGCCGTTGGGTGTTCCATCGAACGACTGGACAGCCGGTGGCGAGAAAGGCGAAGTTAGTTCCGTGCACAAAGACCAAGTGAGTGTAACAGGATGGGGCAAGGGCACTGCTCCATGGTATGCGATGGGTTGGAACTTCATCGGTAACCCATATATGTGCACCTTCAATGGAAACGATGATGGAATCAGCGGTAAGTTGGAAATGCAAAACGGCGGTTCTATCAAGTATGCCACCATTCCGGATGTAGATTTCGCGAACTACGACCAAGTGGCTATTGCTGATGCTAATTTGGCTCCGGCAAGCGGATTCTTCATTCAGGCGGAAAATGCTGAAGCGCAAAATATTACGTTCAATGCAAGCAAGATTGTTCCGCCTTCGGTTCCGGCGCGTTATACGATGGTGTCTGAAGCCATTCGGGAGCAAGAGGCATACATCCGCTTGAGTTATGAAGGCGGCAAAGACCAGATGGGTCTTATCATCGGTGAGGATTACACCGAGGCATACGAGCCTAATGCCGACCTGGCGAAAGTGTTAGGCGAGGATGGTTTCGTAAGAACCTACATGCATTACACCGACATGGACATGGCGTATGTGGCTATCAATGAGACACTTGCCAAAGAGTGGATTCCGGTGACCGTACAGCTACCAGTGACCGGCGAATATACGTACTCACTGACCAATAGCAGCGTGGTAGAAGATTTGGAGGGTATTTACCTCATCGACTACGCGGCAGAAGGCAGAGTAACGAACCTCATTGAACAAGATTATACGTTCGTTGCCGAGACAGGTACGTTTACTGACCGATTTGCTATCAACGCCATATTTGGTGTGCGCAAAGACCCGCAAGGCGTGGATGCAGTGGATGGACGGACAGACACGACGAAACCTGTGAAGTTCCTGTACCGCGATAAGGTGTACATCCTGCATAATGGTACAATCTATGACGCGACCGGAAAGAAGGTGCGAGAAGTCAATAAATAAATTAATGTTTAATGTTTAGTGTTTAATGTTTAAAGATTAGAGATTATGAAAGCATTGAGATATTTATTGATAGTAGCGATGGTGAGCGTGGCAAGCATGGTGTTTGCCACCGCTCAGAGCCTCGCGCAGCAGCCGAAAGCGGAGATGCACTCTACTTCGGGTATGGTCTATTCCGGTTCGACACTTCCTTCGGCAGCTGAGAAAGGAGCAGTATTGACCGGCAGCAAGTTAGGTACCTATTCTCCGGCAGATGGCGAACCAAGCAATCCGAACAAAATGCGCAGAGACGTAGGAGGCGGCGGAGGCACGGAAGATGATGAAGATCCGGACAGTCCGGCCGAGCCGTTCCCACTTGGCGATGCTGCGCTGCCGTTGATGCTTCTTGCATGTGCGTACGCGATATATAAGGTACGTAGGCGCATACGCGCGTAAAGGGTGTAAGATTAAGTGTAAGGAAGCAACGTCCTTGAATGAGGGCGTTGCTTTCGTGTATGGAAGGGTAAAACTTAGCGAACGCCAATACTTTGCGCAAAAACCAAACTACTTGTGCGAGCACAGACGTTTTTTTAGCGCAAAGTATTGCACATTCAATTTTTTTGTAGTACCTTTGTACCCGCAAAAGAAATCATTTAACCGATTAATAAAATATCATGAAAAAAATTCTATTCTTTTTGGCGGCGTGCGCGTTGAGTATCAACGTGTTAGCCGCAAGCATTACTGCGAGTGATGTGGATTTCGGAACAGTAAGTATCAAAGGACAGGCGCTGCCGATGTACGGTTCGCAGACGATAACCGTCACCTGGAGCGGACTGACAAGTGAAGGCACATCGATGTGGGCTGAGATTACCGAAGGAGAGTTGGATGACGAGACCCATCCGAACGGTTTCTACGTAGGCGATCCGGATGTTGTCTATCTGGGTTACGGAGACAAGATGATGACCAGTTGCGAGTTCCAGATAGGTTATGGCGTAAAGGCTGCCGGAACCTACACCGGCAAGTTGCATCTCTATTCATACGATACCGGCTGGAGTCAGGTGGACAAATATGTGAATATCACCATCACCGTTTCCGACGAAGCAGACGTGGACAAGACGACGCCGTTTGTGCGCATCAACAGCACTTCTGAACTCAAAGACGGCGACACCATCGTCTTTGTATGCGAATCAGCAGGCGCCGTAGGAGGTCCGTTATACGAGACATACCTGCCGGCTGTTACGGAGAACGTTACTGTCAACGCGAGTGCCGGTACTGCCGACATCCCGGAGACGGCGCAGTTCTTCCGCGCAAAGAAATACAGCGGCAACTGGCAGTTTATCAATGTTGATACCGAGCAGCGTCTCCACCTCGATATCACCGGCAAGGGTGCTTTCACCTATGCCTCCACGCAGCCTGACGCCATCCTCGCCAACTGGGCTGTAAGTATCAGCAACGGCGTGGCAAGCGTTTCCAAACCCGATGAGACTTTCCCGGTAGAGTTCAATGCGGGCCGTTTCAAACCCTACAAATCACCGCAGGGAAGTACATATCAGCTTTATAAGAAAGCCGGCGCGACGCATGACGTAGAAGCCAAACTGACCGTGGAAGATGTGGTCTTCGGAGACGTAGAACTCGGCGAGACGGCAGAAGTGACGGTGAACTATACGGCGGAGCACCTGACGGATGATATCATTTGGGATATCGAAGGTGCAGATGCGGGACTGTTCGACGTGACTGACAGCGGCGACCGCACCAGCGGAACCGTTACCGTGACCTATAAAGGCAACGGCACGCAGACAGGCGGCGTCAATGCGCGACTGGTATATCTGACCTTAGATGCCAAACTGGACCCGATGGAAGGTTCAACCATCATTCATATCAACCTTGTCCCGACGACGGTGAAACTGACGGGCATCGCCTTCGAAGGTGCGCCGGCAACCATCGAACAGGGACAGACGATAGACCTTGCCCCATTCGTGGTTTATACGCCGAATGACGCAGCGGACAAATCGCTGACCTGGGAAGTGGACCACACGTACCAAGGCACGGTAGATGAGAACGGCAAACTGACAGCCAAGAAAGTGACGGGCACCGTTACCGTAACGGCTACTTCGGTGCGCGTGCCGAGCGTGAGCGCCAGTGTGACACTGACCATTGTGAAGCCGACGATAACGGACTTCACGCTCTCGAAGAGCGAAGTGACGCTGAATATCGGCGGCACGGAGACGCTGACCATCACCGCTTTCGTTCCGGACTACGCAAGCGAGACGGCAACATGGTCGAGCAGCGACGCTACGATTGCGAAAGTGAGCAACAAGGGCGTGATTACCGCCATGGGACTTGGTGATGCAGAAATCACCGCTACCATCGGCAACGTAGCGAAAGTTTGCGCCGTGCATGTGGTAGCCGTAGCGGTCAACAGCATCACACTGCCGGCTGAGGCCGACCTGACACTTGGTTCGTCGCTGCAACTGAACCCGACAGTGGATCCGGCGCAGGCGGCATCGGAATACACGATAACATATGAGTCGGACAATGAGTCCGTAGCCACCGTGGATGCCAACGGCAAGGTGACATCCGTAGCAGCCGGCGATGCGGTCATCACCGCCACTATCGCTGACAAGAGCGCGCAGATAACCATTCACGTAGTGGCCGCACCCACGTTCGCGAAAGTGAATGAGGCTTCAGAGATAGCCGTCAAAGACACCATTATTCTGGCGCTGAAGAGCGCTCCCGTGATTGCCGGCGTAATAGACGGCAAGAAACTGAGCGTGCTGACAAGCGACATTACCGTTACCGACACCGAAGCCTACGCAGACGACGCGTTGCGTCTGGTAATCGGAAAGCTGAATGGCAAGACGGGCTTTACGCTGCAACCGGTAGGTTCGGAAAAAGTGCTGGCAGAACAGAACAACGACGTGTATCTGGAGAAAACGACATCGACCAAGAACCTGACATGGCAGTTCGTCGCCGACGGCAATAACGGCATTTACGTGCAGAACGTAGGTAACACCAATGCGATGTTCAAATACCATGCAGGCAACCATGCTATCAAGCCCTATAAGCCGAGTACCACCGGTGCGGCACTCGTATATGTGTACATCCGCAAGTACGTGGAGCCGCAGGGCATCGAGGACGTAGAGAGCGGCGTGAAGGCAAGCAAGGTGCTGCGCGACGGACAGATTCTCATCATCCGCAACGGGGAGACATATTCGATCACCGGCGCGAAGGTGGAATGAATGAAGGAATGAACGTTTAGCGATTAGAGTTTAGCGTTTAGCGTTTAGAGAGAGGCACGGAGGAGAAGATGCAAGTCCGTGCGAGTGATCGGGCGGCTGTGTGAAGCCGCCCATTGCTTTGCATAGACGGTTTCGGACGCCCGGAAATAGAGCGTGAGTTGCGGGATGATCTGCCATCGCAGACAGAGATAGGCGCGTCCGCCAAATCCATATACGGCAGGGATGGAGAACGCGTAGAGCACATCGTGCTCGTAGAGATAGATGCGGTTTGCCCACTCGCGGGCATCAAATCCTTGAAGACGAAGTCTTAGGGATAGTGGTGTATGGTGTAAAGTGTACGGTGTAAGGTCAAGCGCAACATCTTGCGCGAGGCTGAGGCCGTAGGTGACGTTATTACGTGATTCCGTAATCTCGTTATCATGAGAGGGAATAAGATTCGCGTCAGCGGTGGTGCGGAAGGACCACGGACCCCATTGATGGTCATATTGCATACGGAAAGAATATGTGCTGTCGCCTTTCCTGCGCGCCCTAAAACGCAGCAAAAGGCTCCATTGACCGTTTGCCATTTGTCGTCCGTCGCTGGACATTGGAGAGTGATATTGGGTCTCAAAGAGGGCGTCGTAGCCGAGTGTATTGCTTTCCGGAATACCATATTTGGGTCCGCTGAAATAGAAGATGTCTCCGTAGCCGACGAAGCGCCAGTCTTTCAGACGCGTGATTTCAAAACCGAGGTATCCGCCATTCTCATCACCGAGGCGTGAAGTCTCGGAGAAAGCATAACCGAGGACATTATCGAAATAGGGCGAATAGTATCTATACAGCGCCAGCAGACTTATCCCTTGGGCGGGATAAAACCTACTACCGACAATGGTGCCGAAGCCCCAATGAGGGTTTTGTCGTTGGTCGTTGGTCATTTGTCGTTGGTCGTAGGTTTGGGTTGTGGCGACTTCGCAGAAGGCATCGAACCAACCGTGGTTATAACGGGCGGCGGCACCAATGACGAACTGGTTGGTGCCTCGGAAATAATGCTGATTGTATGCCGTGTTCCGATAGGGATAGATGGTGTCCTGCCATATGTTTTCGATGGCTGTCAGTTGCACTTGCAATCGCTTGTGGCGGGCCGTTGTATTGGCACCTACGAGGTGATGCCATGTGGAATCATTGGCGCGTTTGAGGCTATATAACGCACTGACGTCCAGCCGGGTTGTCTTGTTCCATTCCCAGCGAAATGTGGCACCTGCGCCATGCAGTCCTTCGCCATCTACGGAAGAGTAATAACGGAGTCCTTCTGTGGCCTGTCCGATGGAATGAACGTAAGAAGATCTGCCGGCGCGAAAGACCGGCGCAAGAACCAGTCCCTGACCGAAAGATGCTTGAAAATTACCGGCTACCAGTGTGTGCATATGACCTATATCACGAAGTTGCATATAAGCACCGTATTGAAGGCTCCGCGCATCTCCGCCGGCAGGTCGTCTGAGTTGTGCGCCGAAAATCACACGGCGCTGATAATCAAAGCGATAGCGGGTCTGGATATACATAGGGTCGGTGCCTTCAAACGCCTCAATATAGCGGGCATCTATACGTGAAAGAATTTCATGGCGGGCATGCTTGAAGATGGAGCCTACCTCCAACCCCTCCCTAAAGGGAAGGGGGGCTTTGACAGTTACGAAAGGAAGTAAATCCCGAATCTCGTAGTCCGCGAGGCTTTGGATGAGACGGAGCTCGTATAGCGATTGGAAAGGATGTTTGTCGGCATATAGGAGTATCTCGTCGATTTGTTGCGGGGAAAGGAAATAGAGCAGCGAGAGTTCTTCTTCGGAAGTGTGGTTGAGGTCAATGGGCGATTCATGGAGCGTGTACAGGTCGGTTTGCAGTTGCTCATAGTCCACTTCGCCAAGTTCCGTGGCAGCATTGTAGATGTCTAACACGATTTGATCAATCGTGTAGTTGAAAGTTGAAGGTTGAAAGTTGAAAGATTCCTCCGCAAATAAACCTACCGCCCCAACGATTAATCCTATGAACCAAATTTTTCTTTTCTTATCCATAAGGATACGATTAACTTTGCTTTTCACGACGCAAAAGTAGTAAAAAATTTGTACATGTGCAAATAAAAATGTAATTTCGGACTCCGCCAGCTACGCTTTCCCCCGAAGTTACGTTCGCTCAGTTGTGCGAACGACAATCTTTTAAACAAAAAATATACGTTTATACAAGTATAACCAATAATTTTCGTTAAAAATCTTGTACATTCCAAATTTTTGTAGTAACTTTGTAGCGAATTTATGGACAGGAAGACCATCTTGCATATAGTGGAGTGGGGCATAGCGATTGCGGCCTGCGTGTGGTTGGTATGGAAAATAGCGACATACCCGCACTACGACATCGTGGCGGATAGTTTGCGTGCCATCGGCTGGAAAGAATGGCTGGCGATGGGTATATGCGTGGCGCTGATGCCGGTGAATATGGCTTTAGAAGCATGGCGGTGGAGAACTCTGTTAATTCACAATGCACAATGCACAATGCACAATTTTTCTTTCGCGGAGGCACAGCGGCAGGTATATTATTCCAAATTGGCGGGACTCATTACGCCTTGGCGGCTGGGTGAGTATCCGGCGAGAGGGGTGCTGATGGCGAGTGACGAAAAGCAAGAGACGAAAGGCCTTTGGGCGAGGGTGCTGTCAATGGGGGCGGTAGGCAGCGCGACGATGACGGCGGCTATCGTGAGTATAGGTGTGCTGGCGTTGGGCTTCAGTCCTTCGGTTCTGACATTGTTAGGAGACAGTTATCTGTATGCCTTGTTAGTAGTGATTGCTGTGCTGGCAATCGGTTTGTATTTTGCACCGCAGGCGCTGCGTAAATGGGCTGAAGTGAACGGTGCGTTGTTATGGAAAAGTATCGGACAGAGTGCTCTCCGTCTTGCTTGCTGGTGTGTGCAACTCGCCTTCGTGCTATTGGCACTCAAAGGACTGGAGTTAAGCGATTTGGGCGAGGTGTCTGAATGGCTAAACATGCCGATTTATTATCTGTTAGTGACTATCACACCGAATGTGCCGGTAGTGGAAGCGGGCGTGCGCGGAGCATGGGCGATAGCGGTGTTCGGCACGGTAAACGCAGCCCTTGCGGGCGTGCTTTTATGGGTAATAAATACCTTATTACCCTGCATAATATGGCTATTTATTCGAAAAAAACGATAAATATTTGCATTTATGCAAAAAAAGCAGTACCTTTGCACGCAAATTTGGGAAAATATATAAATTTATCATAGTATCATGAACATTAATTTTCAGATTCATTATCGTGCCGAGTACGGGCAGAGTCTATGCGTGATTGAGACGCAAGAATCGATTTTGGGTTGGACCGAAAAGTCACCGTTGGTACTCACTTGCCAGGGAACGGATTTCTGGCAGGCGAATGTGCCGGTGAGCGATTTCGCCGGCAGTATTCAGTACAAATACGCCATCCGCGTAGGCGAAGGGCAGTATATCTACGAAGCAGGGGAACCTCGTACGCTGATTCTCAAGGCGAGCGAGAAACGTATCGTGGTGCGCGATGCATGGCAGGCCAGCACGTATGAGGACAGTTTCTATACGACGGCATTCCTGAAGGCCCTGTTCCATCGTGAAAGCCCGGCTAAGGTCAAAGCGCCGAAGGGTAACATCCGCTTCTCGATAGACCTGCCGCAAATCAAGCCGACGCAAGGCGTGGCCATCATCGGTAACTGCGATGCGCTGGGAAACTGGGATCCGGCCGGCAAACTGATTATGAGCGATGCGGACTTCCCTGTATGGCGTGCAGATATTGAAGTGAAAGGTCAGGATATCGTAGAATACAAATATGTGGTTTATGACCTCAAGAGCGGTGCGGTAATTGACACCGAGTGGGGTGAGAACCGTCAGATTTGGGGCGTTGAGAAAGGGCAGGTCATCTATCAGAACGACCGTTCTTTCCGCCGCACACAACCGCGCTGGAAAGGTTCGGGCGTGGCTGTGCCTGTCTTCTCCCTGCGTAGTGAAGAAGGTTTCGGTATCGGTGAGTTCCAGGATTTGAAGAAAATGGCGGACTGGGCTGCGGCTACAGGCCAGCAGATGATTCAGACACTGCCTATCAATGATACCACGCTTCGTCATAACAACCTTGACAGCTATCCGTATAATGCCGTTTCGGTCTTCGCGCTGCATCCAATATACATCAATATTGAGAAGATGGGGCGTCTGACTCCTGCGCAGAAGAAGAAATACGATGCACAGAAAGCGGCTTTTGACGCATTGACGTTTGCGGACTATCAGAACGTGTATGACGCGAAGATGGTGTTCTTCAAAGCGCTGTACAAGCAAGACAAGGACGCGCTGTTTGCAAGCGAGGAATATAAAGCCTTTGAGGCAAAGAACGCGCATTGGCTGGAGCCGTATGCAGCATTCCTGAGCAAACGCGACAAGCAACCGAAAGATTTCTATAAGTTCCTGCAATTCCATGCTGACAGGCAGCTGGCAGACGCAGTGGCATACGCGCACTCGATAGGGGTGGCAATGAAGGGCGATATACCTATCGGTATTTCTCCTGACTCCGTGGATGCGGCTGTATATCCGGAGTTGTTCAACCTCGATGCCAGTGCAGGTGCTCCGCCCGATGATTTCTCTATCAGCGGCCAGAACTGGGGCTTCCCGACCTATAACTGGGATAAGATGGCGGAGGATAACTTCGGCTGGTGGCAGAAACGCTTCCGTAAGATGCAGGATTATTTCGATGCTTATCGCGTGGACCACATCCTCGGATTCTTCCGTATATGGCAGATGCGCAAGACGGATGTTTGGGGACTCTGCGGCCATTTCGTACCGGCACTGCCGTACAGCTATGATGACCTTTGCGCACAGGGTATCTGCCTCGACTGGGATCGTATGACCAAACCGTATATCCGTTCGAATTTCTTAGGAGATGTGCTGGGTTACGACACCGAATGGGCGAAACAGCATGCATTGAACACCCATGACGGGTATATCTTCTGGTTCCGTCCGGAGTTTGACACGCAAGCGAAAGTGCAGGAATGGGCTGACCGCCTGTTGGGTGACGAGAAAGAACTGAAGGCCAGTGGCTTGAGTGAGGCGGCAGTAAAGAATATCTGCAACGGTCTGATTTACCTGCATTGCGAAGTGCTGATGGTAGAAGACCAGCGTCGTCCGGGATGGTTACATCCGCGTATCTCAATTTATCAGAGCCACTCGTTCAATGAGTTGTACAGCGACCAGAAAGAGGTACTGATGCGCATCTATAACGACTATTTCTTCCGTCGTCATACGAGTTTCTGGCGTGACTCTGCGATGCGCAAGTTGCCGACGCTGATTGGCGCGACGAAGATGTTATGCTGCGGCGAGGATCTTGGAATGGTTCCGGCTTGTGTGCCTGACGTGATGCATGAGTTGCAGATTCTGAGTCTGGAGATTCAGCGTATGCCGAAAGACCCGACGGTTAAGTTCGCTCATCCGGCAGATGCACCTTACCAGAGTGTCTGCACGACGGGCACGCATGATATGAACCCGCTACGTGCATGGTGGGAAGAGGACCGCGCCGTAACGCAACGTTTCTACAACGAGCAGATGGGCTGGTGGGGCGATGCGCCGCAAGAGATGAGTCCGGAGATTGCCGAGTTCATCATTAATCAGCATATGTACAGCCCTGCGATGTGGACGATTCTGCCGCTGCAAGACTGGCTGGCTATCGATGGCGACGTACGTCTCAAGGACCAGTTCGCAGACCGCATCAACGTTCCGGCTAACCCGCGTCATTTCTGGAATTACCGTATGCATATCAGCCTTGAGCAACTGCTGAAGGAGAAGAAGTTGAATGAGAAGATAAAGAAACTGACGGGAGTGAGATAAGAGAGGGGAGAGGGATTCTTACGTTGCTTCGCTCCTAACAATCCACAGTCTGCCGACGGCATCCTGAAAGAGAAGGATTCTTACGTTGCTTCGCTCCTAACAATCCACAGTCTGCTGACAGCATCCTGTACAAAGAAAAACAAACTTGCTTGCTCAAGTAAACTTGGACAGACAAATTTGTTTTTCTTTGCGGAAAGAGAGGGATTTCTGCGTAATCCCAACAAACTGCTGTGGGCACCTTGTTCAAGACTTTGCCAAAATTTGCTTGCTCAAGCAAGCTTGGACAGACAAATTTTGCCAAATCCTTGCGGAAAGAGAGGGATTCGAACCCCCGGTACGTTTCCGTACTTCGGTTTTCAAGACCGACGCAATAGACCACTCTGCCATCTTTCCTTCGCGGGAACTAAGGCTCAATACGAATCGCGAAAAATTGCCTTGCAATTTTCTCCGAGGTAAAACCTCGTCGATTATTCGCTCATATGAATTTTCGCCTTGTTCCCGCTCTCCCCAAAAATTAAAATTTTCGGGGGCCCCGAGAAACTCGCATTTTCGGAAACGGGTGCAAAGGTACTACAAAAAAATGGAATACGCAAATAAATTTGCAAAAAAAACGTTTTTGATGGTCGCAAAGACCTTCAAAGGTTTGGAAGAAGTGTTAGCCCGCGAGTTGACGGAATTAGGGGCTAATGACGTGCAAATAGAACGTAGAGCGGTGCGGTTCAGTGGTGATAAATCGCTGCTGTACCGCACTAATTTCTGCCTGCGAACAGCATCGCGTATTCTGGTGCCGATTAAAGTATTCAGTTTTCAGCAATCAGCTTTCAGACGTCAGAAGCCCGAAGACCTGTTGTATGACGCGGTGAAAGCTATCGACTGGAGCCGGTATATGACGGTAAACAGTACGTTCGCCATCGACGCGACGGTGTATAGCGAGACGTTTCGCAACAGCCGTTTCGTCACCTATCGCGTCAAAGATGCCATTGCGGATTACTGGACGGAACGGGAGAACCGGCGGCCCAGCGTGAAAGTGACAGAGCCGGACTTGTATATCAACGTGCATATTGCCAACGAGCAGTTGACGGTTTCCTTGGATAGCAGTGGCGAGAGTCTGCATAAGCGCGGCTATCGCGTGGCGAATACCGAAGCGCCTATTAATGAGGCACTTGCCGCGGGGATGTTACTGATAGCAGGATGGCACGGACAGAGCGATTTCTATGACCCCATGTGCGGATCCGGAACATTACCTATCGAGGCGGCGCTTATCGCGCGAAATATTGCTCCCGGAGTGTTCCGGCAGTCGTTTGCCTTTGAGAAATGGCCCGACTTCGATGCGGAGTTATGGAACGAGATATATAACGACGACAGTCAGGAACGGGAGTTCGCACATAAGATTTACGGTTCGGATGCCTCGTTCTACGCCATCCAACAGGCAGCGAAAAACGTGAAGGCGGCAGGTGTGGCGAAGGACGTGGAACTGAAGCAGATTCGATTGGAAGAGTTGAAAGTTGAAAGTTTAAAGTTGAAAGACGCGCTTGTGATGATGAATCCGCCGTACGGTGAGCGTCTGGCGAGCAACAAGGATATAGAGGCGTTGTACAGCAGAATCGGTACAGCGCTCAAGCATCAGTTTGCCGGTGCGACGGCTTGGATTATCTCATCCAACGAGGCGGCGATGAAATGTATCGGACTCAAGCCGAGTAAGAAAATGCGCCTGCTGAACGGAGAGTTGGATTGCCAGTTTAACAAGTATGATTTGTTTGCAGGCAGCCGCAAGCAAATCGTTAAAGAGTTAAATAGTTAAAATGGTTTTGATGCAATCAAAACGTTAAACTGCTATGAATCCTGTCTATATAGCCGAGTATAATTATCCTTTGCCGGACGAGAGGATAGCCAAATATCCTCTGTCGGAACGAGACCAAAGCAAACTTCTGGTGTATAAGCCGGCTCTCAGTCCCTCACTAAAGGGAAGGGTGACAGAGGATAAGTTCTTTAACGTAGGCGAGTATATCGTCCCGGGTTCACTCCTTATCTACAATAACACACGTGTGATACAAGCGCGCTTGGAGTTTCACAAGCGGAGAGTCTCCGCAGACGGAAATGCTATGCAGGGTGTTGGTGCACGTATTGAGGTGTTTTGTCTGGAACCCCTCGCGCCGCATGACTATCAGTTGTCTCTGGGGTCCACCACCGGCTGTACGTGGAAATGTATGGTAGGCAATGCGAAGAAGTGGAAAGAGGAGAGTTTAGAGTTTAGGGTAGAGCGTTTAGAGACGACGCTTCGCGCCCATAAAGAGGCACAGACAGGAAACACCTATGCCATCCGGTTTGAGTGGGATAATACATCCGTCAGTTTTGCGGAGATATTAGACGCAATAGGCGAACTGCCTATCCCCCCGTATCTGAACCGCAAGACCGAAGAGTCGGATTTACGCACGTACCAGACGGTTTATTCACGTATCAAGGGTTCGGTGGCGGCGCCTACGGCGGGACTGCATTTCACGGAGCGGGTGCTGGATGACATTCGCAGCAGAGGTATTGAGACGGACGAAGTGACGTTGCATGTGGGTGCAGGTACGTTTCTGCCGGTAAAGACTGCTGACGCCAACGAGCATACCATGCATACGGAGATTATCGCGGTGCCGCGTGCGACGATAGCGCACATACAGGACAAGTTGGGTAAGATCGTGGCGGTGGGAACAACCAGCATGCGCACACTCGAGAGTCTGTATTTTATGGGTTGCAGTAAATCTGCGCATGTGGGGCAGTTTGAACCATACGAGCGCGAATATACGCTTTCGGCCCACGAAGCGTTGCAGGCATTGCTCGACTGGATGGATGCAACGGGGCAGGACACATTGCATGCGGAGACGCAGATTATGATTAAACCCGGCTATCAGTTCCGGATAGTGAACCAGCTGATTACCAATTTCCATCAGCCGCAATCGACCTTGCTGCTGCTTGTCAGTGCTTTCGTGGGCGGCGATTGGAAGACCATATACGACTACGCGCTGAGTCATGATTTCCGATTCCTCTCCTATGGAGATTCAAGTATTCTCACCCGTTAAACCGTCAATAATATGATAGATACCCATATTCATTTGGATGAAGAGGCTTATGCGGTTGACCGCGAAGATGTCATCGCTCGTCAGCGCGAGGCGGGCGTGGAGGCGATGATTGTGCCGGGCGTGAATGCCGCCTCGATAGAGGGAATCCTTGAGCTGTGCCGGAAGCACAAAGGATATTGTTTCCCGGCTTTGGGTTTCCATCCGCAAGACGTTTTTGAGGCGGACTGGAAGGAACAATGGGCGATTATTGAGCAGGCTATCCGGACGCACCGCGACGAGATAGTGGCTATCGGTGAGATAGGTCTGGATTATCATTATGACACTACTTACAAAGAGGGGCAACAGGAGGTTTTTCACCGCCAGTTAGACTTGGCGCAAGAGTTGAATCTGCCTGTGATGATTCATAATCGCGATGCGACGGAAGACACCATTCGCATTCTAAAGAATGCTCAAGTTGAAAGTTTAAAGTTGAAAGTTGAAAGGCCACTTCGCGGAGTCGTGCATTGCTTCAACGGCAGCAAGGAAACGGCGCAGCAGATACTGAATATAGGCTTCTATCTGGGTATCGGCGGTGTGCTGACCTTTAAGAATTGCAAACTGTCGGAGACGCTGGAAGCGGTGCCTCTGGAGCGCATCGTGCTGGAGACCGACGGACCCTATCTGGCACCCACGCCGCACCGCGGCGAACGCAACGAGAGCCGGTTGATGAGTTTTGTGGTGGACCGTTTGGCGGAGGTGTATCAGACTACGCCGGAGAATATTATCGCACAGACGACTGCGAACGCCCGAAAACTCTTTTTTTCGTAAAAATGCACATACGCTTGCGTATGTCATTTTTTTTTTGTACTTTTGCAGCCGAATTTTTAAGCATTATGAAAGAGATAACGACAAAAAAACTTTTAGACACGATTATTGAAGGTATCCGCAATCGCAAAGGTCAGCGTATCGTTACCATCGATTTGAGGAAGATCAAGGAAGCGCCGGTGGAGATGATGCTTATCTGCGAAGGCCAGAGCAACACGCAGGTGGCGGCTATCGCGGATGAGATTGATGATTTCGTGCGCACGCAGACGCATGTTCATCCCCTGAGTGTGTCGGGGCAGGAGAACGCCGAGTGGATAGCGATGGACTATGGCACTATTTTTGTGCATGTGATGCAGCGCGAACCGCGTGCTTTCTATGATATAGAGCACCTCTGGGCGGATGGGAAAGTAACAGAACTTCCGGAAATGTTGTAATTATGGCAGAGAAAAAAAATAAACCGGCTCAGGACCCGCAGAACGGACAGCCGTCCGGTCCGCGGAGATGGGGGAGTATCCTGTTTTACATCGCGGCTTTTGTATTGCTGGGCTATTGGATCTATGGCGATAAAGCTGACCGCAATGTAAACAAAGAGTTGAGTTATACGAAGTTAACCGCATATATTGAGGCGGACGCTGTGGAAAAACTGGTGGTTTATGACGACCAGACTTTGAAAGCGAGTGTCAAGCCATCCAAGTATATGTTGGTCTTTGGCGCACAAGCGGATGGTGAGCGTGCGAAAGGACAACTGCGTGCGCAGGTTCCTTCTGTGGAGGAGTTCTCCAAATATATGGACGGCGTCAACACCTTGCGCAAGGAGAACGGCCAGGCAGCGATAGATGTGAAATACGAGAAGTCGCATGACTACTGGTATCTCATTCTCGTGAACGTCCTGCCTATCGTGGCGATAATCCTTTTCTTCATGTTTATGAGCCGCGGCATCGGCGGTGCTGCCGGAGGCGGTATCTTCGGTGTCGGAAAGGCGAAAGCGCAAATCTTCGACCGTGATAAGAAAGACAAGGTGACATTCAAGGATGTCGCCGGTTTGTACGGCGCCAAGCAAGAGGTGCAAGAAATCGTGGAGTTCCTCAAGAACCCCAAGAAATATACGGAGATAGGTGCCAAGATACCAAAGGGCGCTCTGCTTGTAGGCCCTCCGGGAACGGGTAAGACGCTGTTGGCGAAAGCCGTAGCCGGCGAAGCGAACGTGCCGTTCTTCTCGATGTCGGGTAGCGATTTCGTGGAGATGTTCGTGGGCGTAGGTGCAAGCCGTGTGCGCGACCTCTTCCGTCAGGCGAAGGAGAAGGCGCCGGCAATCATCTTCATTGACGAGATAGACGCAATAGGTAGGGCACGCGGAAAGAATGTGATGACCGGCGGTAACGATGAGCGCGAGAGCACGCTTAACCAGTTGCTGACGGAGTTAGACGGTTTCGGTACCAACTCCGGTGTCATCCTCTTGGCGGCTACCAACCGTGCGGATGTGTTGGATGCTGCGCTGCTGCGTGCCGGACGTTTTGACCGCCAGATACATGTCGAGTTACCGGACCTGCAGGAACGCAAGGAGATATTCCAAGTGCATCTTCGTCCGATTAAGCTGGACGAGTCGGTGGATGTGGATTTCCTGAGCAAACAGACACCGGGCTTCTCGGGTGCCGATATCGCGAACGTATGCAACGAGGCGGCACTCATCGCCGCTCGCGGCGAACGCAAGAAAGTGACCAAACAGGACTTCATGGATGCTGTGGACCGCATCGTCGGCGGCCTCGAGCGCAAGAATAAAATCATGACCGAAGAGGAGAAGAAGTCCATCGCATACCACGAGGCTGGTCACGCAACTATCAGTTGGATGCTGCGTTGGGCGAACCCGTTGGTGAAAGTGACTATCGTGCCGCGTGGTATGGCATTAGGTGCCGCATGGTACTTGCCTGAAGAGCGTCAGCTGACGAACGAAGAGCATATATTGGATGAACTCTGTTCGTTGTTGGGAGGACGTGCCGCCGAGCAACTATTCATCCATCAAACGTCCACGGGCGCCCTTAACGACCTTGAGCGCGCGACGAAACAGGCGTATGCGATGGTGGCGTATTATGGCATGAGCGACAAACTCAAGGATGTCAGTTTCTATGACTCCACGGGTCGCTACGACTACGGTCTGGTGAAACCCTATTCGGAGCAGACGGCCAAACTTATTGACGAGGAAACGCAACGGATCATCGCTGACCAGATGGCGCGCGCGAAGCAGATACTGACGGAGCATGCGGAGGGCCATCATCAGATAGCACAGTTGCTCATCGAGCGCGAGGTCATCACTTCCGAAGACGTGGAGCGCATCCTCGGTCCGAGACCTTGGAAAAGTCGCGGCGACGAACTGCTGGAGGCGAATGCCAACGCGCAGGCGCAGGCTGAGCAGCCCAAGAAGAAACGTGCGCCGCGCAAGAAGAAAACGGAAAACAATACAAATACTACACATAATGAAGAAACTATTGCTTAACATCGTGCTGCTCAGCGCAGCGATGATGATGTCGGCGCAACAGACGCCGGAGAAACTGGGTATTGACCCGGAAGTCCGCTATGGTAAGTTAGACAACGGATTGACGTATTACATCCGTCATAACGAGCAACCCAAGCAACGCTGCGAGTTCCATATCGCACAAGCGGTAGGTGCAATCTTGGAAGAGGACCATCAGAACGGTCTGGCGCACTTCTTGGAGCACATGGCTTTCAATGGTACTCAGCATTTCCCCGGCAAGGGTATCATCAACTATTTCGAGTCGGTTGGTGTTAATTTCGGCGGAAATATCAATGCCTACACCTCTATTGACGAGACCGTTTATCGTCTCTCGGATGTTCCGACCTACCGCGAAGGTATCGTGGACAGCGCATTGCTGGTGATGCATGACTGGAGTTGCGGACTGTTGCTCTTGGACGAAGAGATTGATGCCGAGCGCGGTGTTATCTTGGAGGAGTGGCGCACCGGCCGCACGGCACAACGCCGCATGTGGAAAGAGCTCAATGCGAAGATGTATCCCGGTACGCAATACGCCAAACGCGACGTCATCGGTGATACCGCTGTCATCAATAACTTCGAGTATCAGGCGCTGCGTGACTACTATCGCAAATGGTACGGTCCTGACAATCAGGCGATTATCGTGGTGGGTGATATTGATGTAGATGCCATTGAGGCGAAAATCAAAGAGTTGTGGAAAGATGTGCCGCGTCGTGTGAATTTCGGCGAGCGTCCTATCTATACCGTCAATCATAATGACAAACCGCTCGTGGCTATCGTTACGGACCCGGAGGCGCAAGCCACACGTCTTCTGTTGGAGTATAAGTTCGACCAGGTGCCCGAAGCACTGCAAGGAACGGCACAGGAATATATCCTCAATACCGTGCGTGACTTGGCATGCAGCATGCTTAATAACCGTTTCTCGGAACTCGCAATCGACCCGAACGCTTCTTTCACCGGTGCACGCTGTTTCTATGGCGAGACGGCCAAGAAGATGGATGCTTTCACCGTCGTTGTTGTGCCTAAAGAGGGGCGCGAGTCAGAGGCGTACACCGACCTGATTTATCAGCTCGAGAAGATGCATCGTTATGGATTCACATCCGCCGAGTTGGAGCGCGTGAAGAGTGAGAAGATGAACGAAATGGAGAAGTACTACAACGAGCGTAACACCCGTAAGAATATCACGTTGGCTCGCGAGTGTATCCGTAATTTCGAGGACGGAGAGTCGATGCCGGGTGCGGAGTGGGAATATGAGTTTATTCAGGCAACTCTGCCGCTTGTCAGCCTCGATGCCGTCAATAACATGGCGAAGGCGCTCATTCATCCGAACCCCACGGTAGCCGTGCAGGCGCCTGAGAAAGAGGGTGTGAACATCCCGTCCGAAGAGGCTATACTCGCAGCGCTTGAAGGTCAGGCGAATCTGGCTATTGAGGCACCCGTAGAGGAGAAAATCGACACGGACCTCGTCAAGAAAGCCCCGCGTAAAGGTAAAATCAAATCGACCGTGCGCAACGAGGAGTTCGGTACTACCGAGTTCGCTCTCAGCAACGGCATCAAGGTCGTGCTCAAACCGACGGAGTTCAAAGCCGACGAGATTCTTATGCAGGCCTTCTCGAAAGGTGGTCTGAGTCAGGTGAAGACCGAGGACCTGCCCTCTGCACAGATTGCTACGTATGTAGTTGCTTTGTCCGGTATCGGACGTTTCAATGCTACGCAGTTGGAGAAAGCGCTCGCGGGAAAGACCGTCTCTGTGGAACCCGAGATATCGGAGAACGTAGAGCGTCTCAATGGCTCGTCCAGCGTCAAGGACTTCGAGACGATGCTGCAACTGGCCTACCTGCATTTCACTGCGCCGCGTCGCGACGAAGAGGCTTATAAGACACTCCTTTCGATGATGCGTACCCAACTTGTCAACCGTGACAAGAACCCCAAAGCAATCTTCCAGGACTCGGTGCAACTGATGGCTACCAACCACTCCGACCGCACCGTACTGATGAATATGGAAATCCTTGACCGTATATCGCTTGACAAGGCGCTGGAGGTATATAAGGCGCGTTTCGCCAACCCCGCGGACTTCACGTTCGTCTTCGTAGGAAACATCAACCCGGATGACCCGAAGGTGCGCGATTTGCTCTGCCAGTGGCTCGGCGGACTGAAAACCAAGAAAAGCCGTGAGAGCGTCATTGACCATCATGTTACCGTCGCTCCTGGTATCCAGAAGAACTATTTCAGCCGTAAGATGGAGACCACCACGGCGTCGAACCGCATCCAGTACACCTCGTATGAGTTACCGTTTAACATGGCGAACGACCTGAATATGGAGATTATCGGCCGCATCCTCAGCACCCGTTATCTGGAGTCTATCCGCGAGCGCGAAGGCGGTTCGTACGGTGTTGGCACTTATGGCTATTCAGTCGGTCTGCCCACGCCGCGTGCCGGACTGCTGATGCAGTTCGATACCGACCCCAAGAAACAGGCTCGTCTGATGGAAATCATCCACGAGGAGGTCAATACCATCATTGAGAACGGACCGCTCGCAACCGACCTGCAGAAAGAGAAGGAGTCGATGCTCAAGGACTATCAGGAGGACCTCGAGAAGAACTCATGGTGGCGGCAGTCAATATACATGTATTACATGTACGGCTTCAATAACGTGCGTGACTATCAACCTGCCGTAGAGGCTATCACCGCAGAGACGGTACAGCAAACGCTCAAGAAACTCGTATCGGCAGGAAACATGTTTGAAGTGGTAATGTTCCCGGAATAAGGACGAATGGCTAAGTACTTCGTCATAGCCGGTGAGGCTTCGGGAGACATGCACGCCGCTGCGCTTATCACGCAGATTAAGGCACGCGACCCGCAGGCATCGTTCAGTGGACTCGGTGGCAGCCGGATGGCTGCTGCCGAGTGCCGTCTCTATCAGGACTATTCCCGCATGGCCTTCATGGGTTTTGTCTCAGTGCTCGCCAACCTTGGACAGGTACGACGTAACTTCCGGATAGCTAAACAGGCTATACTCGGAGAGCAGCCCGACGTGCTCATCCTTGTCGATTACCCATCCTTCAACCTGCGCATGGCGGCTTTCTGCCGCAAGCGTCTGCCGAACACCCGTATCATCTATTTCATCCCGCCGAAAGTGTGGGCATGGAAGCGCCGCCGCATCCATCAAATTGCCCGTCTGTGTGACGAAGTACTCGGCATCTTCCCTTTCGAACCCGCTTTCTACGCCAAGTACGGCTACCGATGCACCTATATCGGCAACCCCACTGCCGAAACGATTCTGTCAGCGCAGAGGTCTTTCAGTGAAACGATTCTGTCAGCGCAGCGGCCTGTTATCGCCCTTCTCCCCGGTTCGCGCAAGAGTGAGATAAGCCATTGCCTGCCGCGGATGTTGGAAGCCGCGCGTCAGTTCCCCGACTATCGCCTTTTTGTCTGCGCAGCGCCGGGCATAGACGATGCTTTCTACGCGCCTTACCTGCGTGAAGGAGAGACACTGACGCGCGAGACCTATCAGACGGTGCGGGAGGCGAAAGCGGCTATCGTCAATTCCGGAACGGCAACCCTCGAGACGGCATTGCTTCGCTGTCCGCAAGTGGCGGTATATCACCTTACCCCCTCATTCCTCATCGGACTCCTCCGTTGGATGAGACCCCTCCTCTTCTCCATCTCCCATTTCACGCTCGTCAACCTCATCGCAGACAAGGAGGTTATCCGCGAACTCCTCGCTAATGAGTTCACCGTCCGCCGCCTCACCGATGAACTGACACGACTGCTGAACGACGAGGCCTATACAAAAAAGATGCTCGCAGAATACGAACATCTCTCTTCTATCTTGGGCACTCAGCCCGCTGCGGCTACTGCCGCCGCTATTATCACAGCGAAACCATAAGGGATGCCAGGACATACGGCATCGCTCCGCAAAGGACACCCTTTGCCAACCTCCATGTGTCGGTAGTATAGAAAACGAAGATAAGCGCAAGGTCGGGGAAAACGCTCACAAACAGTAACTTGCTCAGCACACCGCCGGCTTGGAACTGCAAGGTCTGCAGCGGATACCAAAGGTTCATCACATCAATATACACCAACCCGAAAGTGGCGGGGAGAAGCAAACCGATGAGGATGCCTATCCAATATCTGTCAAAGCGATCCATAGTCTGTCAGGTCGATAGAGATAGGCGTGATAGCCAGCAGCTGATGGTCTATCGCCCAAATATCCGTGTCTTGCGCTTCCGGCTCGTCGTTGACGAACTCACCCGCCAGACGCCATGCACTCAGCACGCCTTCGCGCAACGGTTCATCCGCCGCTTCCACTAACTCATTCGCCCAATGACCGCGGCACTGACGAGTCCAGCGGATACCTTCTATCTCACCTATCGGCGCGTTGATGTTATAGCATGTTCCGGGCGCGATACCTTCCTCGAACAGATGTTTCGTCACTTCTGTCAGGAACGGTTGCATCCAATGCAGGTCTGCGTCCGGCTCATGACTGATGATGGACCATCCGATAGCCGGAATACCCTTCTCTGCGGCTACGAGACACGCGCCCATCGTGCCGGAATAGATGACGTTAATGGCGGCATTGCTGCCGTGGTTGATGCCCGAGACCAGTAAGTCTATCGGTTGGTCTTTGAGAACCACCTCTTTGGCTAACTTCACGCAGTCTGCCGGCGTGCCGTTGGTTACATATACCTCCGCGCCGTTCAGGTCATGCTCCTCGATACGACGGACGGTGATAGGAGTAGTCACGCTGATACACGCCCCGGAACCGCTGCGCGGACCGTCAGGGGCCACCACCGTCACATGACCTAACTTCGTCATCTCCTTGGCCAGCATCCGGATGCCTGCTGTGCCCCATCCGTCATCATTTACAACAACGATATTCATCCTATTTCCTGTATCACTTGCTGTGCCAGTTTATTCGCCTTTTCCATCGTCGACGCCTCCGAATAGACGCGGATGATAGGTTCGGTATTGCTTTTGCGCAGATGAACCCAACCGTCCGCGAAGTCTATCTTCACGCCGTCGCGGTCGTCCACATGCTCGTTCTTGTATAGTTCTTTCACGCGTGCAAGGATAGCATCTACATCCGTGCCCTGCGTCAGGTCAATACGGTTCTTGCTGATGCAGTAGTCGGGTAGGGTGCGACGTAACTCGCTCACCTTCATGTCGAGGTGTGCTAAGTGGCTCAGGAAAAGCGCGATACCTACTAACGCGTCACGGCCGTAATGGCACTCCGGATAGATGACACCCCCGTTGCCTTCGCCGCCGATGACGGCACCTGTGCGTTTCATCTCGGCCACCACGTTCACTTCGCCTACCGCACTCGCGCTGTACGAACCGCCATGTTTGGCGGTTATGTCGCTCAATGCACGGGTGCTTGACAGGTTGCTCACGGTGTTACCCGGCGTATGACGCAGCACGTAATCAGCCACACTCACTAACGTATATTCCTCGCCGAACATCTCTCCGTTCTCGCAGATGATAGCCAATCGGTCCACATCCGGGTCCACAACAAAACCGACGTCTGCCTTACCGCTCTTGAGCAGTTCGCTTATCTCCGTCAGGTGTTGCGGCAGTGGTTCGGGGTTATGCGGGAAACGACCGTCCGGACGGCAGTTCAACTCGATGATGTTCTCCACGCCCACGGCTTTCAGTATCGCCGGAATGGCTACGCCGCCTACCGAGTTCACGCAGTCGATGGCTACTGTGAAGTTACGCTGGCGTATCGCCTCCACATCCACTAATGGTAACTCGACTACTTTCTGCACGTGATAGGACAGATAGTCTTTGCGAACCATGTGACCCAACGCATCCACTTCGGCGAATACGAAGTCTTCGCGCTCGGCGATGGACAGCACTTCTTTGCCTTCCGCGTCATTGAGGAACTCACCCTGCTCGTTGAGCAGTTTGAGTGCGTTCCATTGCTTGGGGTTGTGACTCGCCGTCAGGATGATACCTCCCGCGGCTTTCTCGCCTGTCACCGCCATCTCCGTTGTCGGCGTCGTCGCCAGACCGATGTTCACCACGTCGTAACCCATGCCTGTCAGCGTGCCGCAGACGAGACTCTCGACCATCGAACCGCTCAGACGGGCGTCACGACCAACTACTATCACCTTGTTATTCGGCAGTGCCGCACGACGTTGCGTGGCGTATGCCGCTGTAAAACGAACGATATCCACGGGGTTCAGACCCTCTCCTACGCGACCGCCTATCGTGCCGCGGATGCCGGAAATACTCTTCACTAAACTCATATTACCTCTTCACTTTTATCTTCATTCGATAGCCGTATGGAATCACCGATGTGTTGTCTGCGTCGAAGCCTAACTTACTCGGAACGATGATGATACATTCTGAGTTCGGATAGCGCATCAGACGAACCGCCTCATGCCAGCCCACCGACTCGCAGATGGAAGTGTAACCTGTCGCGGTGCCGCTGGTAATACCGTAGAAAAACTCATACGGGTTGGCTTGGTTCAGTGTCGTCCAGTAGCTCAGCGTGTCTGCATTCTCTGTCAGGGCGAACTTCTTATAGCGCGTCACGATGATGTCGTTGATTTCAATCGTCTGGTCCACGGTCACCGTCCGACCACCGCTCAGCGTATCCACACGCGTAGAGTCGCCGCGGTAAACGAGGTGGAAAAACAGACGGTCACGGCCTTCTACTTCGTAATAGTCTTTCTCGCCCCATACGTAGTCCAGCGACGGCTCTTCCTTCAGTACGTTGATGTTATTGCGACTGATATAATTGTCTATCAGTTTGTCCTCTGCATTACGCAGACTGGAATAGGAGTTGGCGTTACACCCGCTCAGCACTATTCCTGCGCTTGTCAGTAGGAAAAAAATACACTTCTTCATTTATTTTATCTCTAATTCAATGATTACGTTTTCATAAGGTGGAACGGGAGCCTGACCGGCCACGCCGTAGGCGCTGTACCAAGGTGCATACATACGCACTTTCGACCCGTGGTTCCACTCCGTGATATTTCTGTCCACCGCCGTAGGCCATGCATATTTGCCTACCAGGGCTGTTATCTCCTCATCGCTGTATAAGGCGCCGTCCAAACGCAGCACACGCATGCGTATCGTGCATTCTTCGCCGAACTTGGGGGTGCCGCGTTCTATATCTCCGCGTTCTGTTATCGTCGCCCAAACGCCGCCTTCGTATAGGGCGTAAGGACTCTCTTCATGCTGCACGAGACTCTGAAGACTCTCATCCGCCGATGCCCGTAACTGCTGGTTCAACTCTAACAACGCCAATGTTTCGCTATTTGCCTCGTTCCTTTCATCTTTTACCGTTCCCCTTTCACCTTTCCTCACCTGACTCGGACGTTGAGGGCTTGTCGGACCGTTACATCCGACCATCATCGCGGCTATCAATACTATGAATATCCTTTTTCCTTTCATCATTGAGCGAAGCGGCTCATTGAGCAAGTTTTACTTGCGCTCATTGCGCGCAGCGTCCCCCCGGTACTCCGTAGGAGTAACGCCATACGTATGCTTGAAGCATTTGGCGAAGTACCGCGAGTCGGCGATACCTACCGCGTGCGACACCTCCGTCACACTCATCTCGCTCTGACGCAGTAACTGTGCCGCATGACGAAGACGTGTCTCACGGATGAACTCCACAGGACTCTGACCTGTCATGCCTTTTAGGCGCTTGAAGAACACCGTCCGGCCCATTCCCATCTCCCGTACGATGTCATCTACCGTCAGGTTCGGGTCTGCCATCCGATCCTCCATGATGCCGCTCAGACGGGTCATAAACGCATTCGTCGGAGGAGCTACGGCTTCTTCTATCTCTTTCGCCTCTGCGCTCTCGCCACTCGCCTTCTTTTGTCTTTTCTCCCAGTAACGCCGCGCAAACCAGCCGGCTGCAAAACCGACTAACAGCGCTAAGATAATATCCGTTAGTATATTCATTTCGCTATTCGTTCCAAATAACGTCCGTATGCCGTTTTCATCTCCCGGCCTAACGCCGCCAGTTGCTCGGTGCTTATCCAGCCGTTGCGCCAGGCTATCTCTTCGATGCAACTCACGTAGAAGCCCTGCCGGTTCTGAATGGTGGCGATGAAGTTACCGGCGTCTAACAGACTGTCGCAGTTACCCGTGTCGAGCCATGCAAAACCGCGACTGAATAGTTTTACTTTCAGTGTGCCTTCTGCCAGATAGGTCTTGTTCAAATCGGTTATCTCATATTCGCCGCGCGCACTCGGCTTCAATGCCGCCGCCTTGTCGCAGACCGTCGCGTCGTAGAAATAGAGGCCCGGAACGGCATAATTGCTCTTCGGCTCCGCCGGCTTCTCCTCCAGACTTTTCACGTGTAAAATCTCCTTCCCTTCCGGGAGGCTTGGAGTAGGCTCTTTCTCAAACTCCACGACGCCGTAAGCCCGCGGGTCTGCCACTTCGTACCCGAAAATCACGGCACCGCCTCTCGACTCTTGCCTCTCGTCTCGCGCCTCTACAGCCGCCACGGCATCCTTCAGCATCGCACCGAAATGCTGACCGTAGAACAGGTTGTCGCCTAATATCAGGCAACCCGGCTCGCCGTTCAGGAACTCGCGACCTAACACAAACGCCTGCGCCAGACCGTTCGGCACCAACTGCACTTTATAAGAGAACTTCATACCGATACGGCTGCCGTCGCCTAATAACTCCTCGAACATCGGCAGGTCACGCGGCGTACTGATGATGAGCACCTCACGAATACCGGCTAACATCAATGTGGATAACGGGTAATAAATCATCGGTTTGTCGTAAACCGGCATGATTTGCTTGCTGATAGCTTTGCTCAGCGGGTACAAACGCGTCGCACTTCCGCCTGCTAAAATGATTCCTTTCATATTAAAAAACCTTTGCGAGCGCAAAGGTACTACAAAAATTGCATATATGCAAGTTTTGAGCAGTTTTTTTTTGCAAGGGCGGAGTTTTACTCCGCGATTATAGAGAGTTTTTTTTTCATGCGGATAGTAAACTATACGTCTGGAATAAAGGCTCTCTATAATCAGAGGCACCGAAAGGTGCGGCTTGCAATAAAAACGCTCTGCTGGCATATATCCCGCAGGACGCGAACGTAACTTCGGAGGGAACCCGCCCGTAGGGAAGGGGCGTGCCGACGTACTACAAATTATAATCCTTTCAAGGCGTGCCGACGTACTACAATTTTTTCAAATATGCAAGATTTCTACACTTTTTGTGCCTTATATTTGCATATATCATATTTTTTTTGTACCTTTGCAGCGAAAATCTATTCATTTTCACGAAAAAACACCAACACACGGGTATTATATACTTTGTATATAATACTAACGAAAAAACCTGCGAAAAATAGTGCGTGATAAGTACGTGATAAGTGCGAGGTTAGTTCGTGATAAGTGCGAGATTTTCGGAGTCCCTTCGGAGGCGTCTGAGAGGCGTTAGTAGGGCGCTGGTGACGCGTCGATACCCTCTTTCAACTCCGCTCAACGCAAATAGTTAATTTCATTATACTGCAATGGCTAAAATCAAACACAGACCCCATGTCGAGGAAATAATCGGGGCACACTCTAAAAACGGCACCGTTGAGCGCCGGAAGACCTTCCATGACTACGACGGCACCGTCACCAAAGTGGGGCGCCTCGAGGCGTACATCCCCAACCCCCGTAATTACAAGGCGAATCCCATCCTTATCCGCGAGAGAGCTAACATGACCGCTTTCGGTAATGCCTCGCATCTCGCGCAGGAGTTCATCTCCGCCATGCGTGACAAAACACCGCTATCGCCGGAAAAACAGGCGCTGCTCGATACCTACAAGGCGCGCTTTTACAAGCAACTCAAAGGAAAACCGGACCCTATCGCGCCCAAGGACAAGGATGGCAATCCTACAATCTATGTCCGCATTGATAATTTCATCCGCGCGGTCATACGCAAGGAAAAACCGGAATTATAACCGTCAATCATCCAATCGTCAATAAAAAGAGCACGTTTGCCGTGCTCTTTTTTTATCGTCTTTCCTCGCCGATGGTGGTGAACTCTCCGTGACCGGGTAGAACACGCGTGGCGGGCGGGAGACTGAATAGGTGCTCCAACGACGCTATCAACTGCGCCGTGTTGCCTCCGGGCAGGTCCGTACGGCCGTAACCCATGCAAAACAAGGTGTCGCCCGAGAACAAAATCCCCTCTTTCTCCAGGTACAGACACACGCTTCCGGGCGTGTGACCGGGCGTCTCAAGCACCTTCATATCCGCCAACCTCTCGCCTTTCGACTCTCGCCACTCGCCACTCGCCTTTAATAAAGGCTGAATGCTGAAGGCTGATGGCTGCCATCTTATCCCGAATAGGTCGTACTGCTCCTGCATCGCTTCCGCCATTGGTATGTCCGCCTCGTGCATCAACACCGGCATCCCCCATTGCTCGCATGCCCACGCAGCACCCCATAGATGGTCCAGATGACCGTGTGTCGCTATCAGCGCTTTCACCTCCAGACCCTCCGACTCGAGATACCGCAGCAACGTCTGCTGTTCCACCTCTGTACGGCTTGCAGGGTCGATAATCCAAGCCTCCGAACCTTCGCTGACCACGTAGCAGTTCGTCGCAAAAGGACCAAAAACGAAACTTTTTACCTTCATAATTACTGAATTGCGGTGCAAAAGTACGAAAAAATCGGCATATATGCAAGCGTCAGGCGATTTTTACTATGAATACGCGCGCACGCGTTCCTTAAATATAATCACGTATATGCGTATAGAGTGTGCCGAAAGACCCCGCAAACACGGATATCTCCTTTTGATCTCCAAAACACCCTAAAAATGCTCAAAAACAAATAGTGCTGAAAATCAACAAGTTACAAAGAAAATGCATTTTTTCTTGCATTTTTTTTCAAAAATATTTGGTCATATCAAAAAAAAGCAGTAATTTTGCACCCGCTTTTGAGAAACAAGTGTGTTTCGATTTTCTACCGGAGTCCGGACATTAAAATTAAGATTCTCATTGGAGAACCTAATTTTTTTGCGCCAAACCGAAAGAAAATATCTTTGAAAGATTGATACAATTAGTGTAGTACAAGAACTGAAAAATTCGTAATTGTGAATTTTGATTCCTTCATTGTGAATTGTGAATTGTGAATTATGAATTTAATTACGGTTCCCGTAATTCAATACACTTAAATAAATCGGTTATTCTGAGCTATCTTATAATTTCTTTTTACAACGAAGAGTTTGATCCTGGCTCAGGATGAACGCTAGCGACAGGCCTAACACATGCAAGTCGAGGGGCAGCGCGGGAGAAGCTTG